>Ga0315291_10000457_pt1 | contig 53684 bp, 47 predicted proteins | sample YL17G12_20_MG_FD_203070 | JGI IMG/M metagenome (GOLD analysis project Ga0315291, IMG submission 203070) | Sediment microbial communities from Yellowstone Lake, YNP, Wyoming, USA - YL17G12_20 | ecosystem: Environmental > Aquatic > Freshwater > Lake > Sediment | place: USA: Wyoming | collected... | reverse complement strand
TGGAACAAAAGGCCGACAGTTTTTGTAACGTTCGATAGTATTCGTCCATCATCCATCGTCTCTCGTCCATCGTCTATTATAGCAAGCCAAAACTGAAACTTAAGAATGAGCACCGAAAGCTAAATGTCATGAACATAGTATATCTTGGTAGCGGTGAATTCGGCATAGCATCGCTGGATGCTTTGGCAAACTCCGGCCACAGGCTGCGATTTATCGTTACTCAGCCACCGCAGCCGGCGGGCAGAGGCAGAATGCCCACGCCCACGCCTGTTGCCCGCTGGGCCGCCGCCAATTCGATTCCATTTATAGAAGCAGAGGACGTGAACGCCGGCGAGGCTGCCGAAAAGATAGCACAGCATAAGCCGGACTTGATTTTGGTGATTGCCTTCGGCCAGAAAATCGGCAATGGCCTGACAAATCTGCCGCCGAAAGGCACAATAAACGTCCACGCCTCGCTGCTGCCGAAATATCGCGGGGCCGCACCGATAAACTGGGCGATAATCAACGGCGAAACCGAGACCGGCATCAGCATAATCACCGTCGCCGAAAAAATGGATGCGGGCAAAATCATCACACAAACAAAAACCGACATCGCCCCAAATGAGACGTCCGGCGAGCTCCACGACCGCCTCGCACAATTGGCTGCGCCGCTGCTATTGAGAACGCTGAACCAGATTGCCGCCGGCGCCGCTGTTTATACCGAGCAGGACGACTCGAGGGCGACTCTTGCGCCCAAGCTGAAAAAATCGGACGGCTTTCTGAATTTCGCCGCCCCGGCAGAACTTGTGCGAAGAAAAATCCTCGGCCTCTGGCCCTGGCCCGGCGCATCGGCAACCTACATCTCGAAAAAGACCGGCAAATCCGTCCGCGTAACTATCGCAACGGCCGAAGTTGTCAGCACCCCAAACTCGTCCGGCTTACCACCAGGGACACTCGATGAAAACCTGAACGTTCTCTGCGGCCAAGATGCTTTGAAGATTACGAAAATCAAGCCGGATGGTTCCCGCCTCATGGACTTCAGAGATTTCGTCAACGGCAGGCAGACCCGACCCGGTGACATATTCACCAGGATTGATGATGCAAAGGCGTGACACGTGAAACGCCGAACGAAAAACAACGCCGCACCGGATGACAGCCGAAAAACAGAAGGCAGGCTCCCCGCCCGCGCCATCGCAATAGAAGCCCTCAGCCGGTTCGACCCGAAACGCAATTACGCCGGGCCGATATTAGAAAAGCTCCTTCATAAAACTGATGAGAAGCAGCGGGCAACCGACCTTGTCTTCGGCACGATAAGAAATCGCCCTGCCATCGATACGGTGATAGAAAAACTATCACGCTGTCCCGTCGAAAGGATACCGGCAAAACTTCTAAATATCATCCGTGTCGGGGCGTATGAGTTAATATACGCACCTGCAACGGGCGAATATGCAATCGTCGATGAGGCGACCGAGAACGCCAAGGCGGTCGCGGACAAAAAACAGGTCGGCTTTGTAAATGCGGTCCTTCGCCAAATCGCACGGCTCACAGTCAATCGCCAAAGCCCGCTCACGGCAGCCAATGTTACTCGGGCGCTTCCGCAGTCGCCCACGACCGGCTGCGAATTCGCAATTTCTTTTTTGCCCAATCCTCAGACGCAGCCTGCGGATTATCTAAGCGCCGCCTTTTCGCTGCCTAACTGGCTCATCGCTGATTGGCTAACCCAATTCGGCCTTGCAAAGGTTTGGCAGATTTGCCTGGCTTCAAACCGCAGGCCGAGCATTTACCTCAGGCCAAACACGTTGAAAACAACAACGCAGAAACTGGCGGAAAAACTTCGTCAAGCAGATATCGATGTTGAAGCTGTCTCTGACCGGCCTCTGATAAGAATCAAAAGTCCACGCGAGATAACGCAGCTTCCCGGCTTTGCACAAGGCGAATTTACCATTCAGGACCTTGCGGCCTTTGAGCCGGTAAGGGTCCTTAATCCGCAGCCCGGGTGGACAATCCTCGACCTCTGCGCCGCACCGGGCGTAAAGACCACGCAGTTAGCCGAAGCCACCGGTGATAAAGCACAGATTATCGCAACCGATGCCGATACAAATCGTCTGGAAAAGCTAAAGGAAAATGCGGAACGCCTCGGAATAAAGAGTATCACCATCGTCCCGTTCGATGAGCTTTTTACTTCTAAATTCGACATCTGTTCTTTCGACGCTATTCTTCTCGATGTTCCCTGCTCCAATACGGGCGTCCTCGCCAGGCGCATTGAGGCCCGCTATCGCCTGAAGCCGGATGCGATAAAACAATTGGCAAAGACACAAATCGATTTACTCAATGCCGCGGCGAAACTGCTTAAACCCCAGGGGAAAATTTGCTACAGCACCTGCAGCATACAGAAAGAGGAAAATAGCGACCTTGTAAAAAATTTCCTGCAGCAAAACCCTGATTTCGCACTCGAATCGGAAAAGCTTATCCTGCCGTCAGCCCAATGCCGCACCAATTGTCCCTCATCGAAAGAGCAAGACCCCAACAACCAGGAGCATCCACATCAGGCATCAATTGGTGCAGCAGACCACGATGGCGGTTATGTAGCAATCGTCAGAAAATAGTTTTGAGTTTTTAGTGTTGAATTTTTAGTTGCCTTAAAACTCAAAATGCTCTGCGGACCCCGCAATGACGTTTCCTCAATTCACGAGTAACAGGTCATTAATCACATAAAACATCCTACCGGCTGCGAGATGCAAAGACAACACAATCCACAGCTTTTCCACAAAGCCAACTTACGATGTGCAAAACCTGTGAAAAACAAATTTTTTTCGTGCGCAAATTCAATGCTGACCGCAACCTCCGCTATGTGGAAAAGAAATTTCCAAAAACGGGATTGCTTTGTCCTTCTCACCCTCAATAATAGCAGCAAGTCAGCTTTTGTTTTTCTTGAATACGTAAATGAAACATCAAACTGGGGTCCGCCGAGACGGCGAGGCGGATTTTACAGATAGTCGTTAATACAGCCGTTAAACAGGAGAGAGCAATAATGCCCGGCACATTCACGGATGAAGTAAGTGCCCTCAACGATTCCATCGCCGAGAGAATCGGGCAGCAGAAGTTTCAAATCTGGTTCAGCAGCTCAACCAGGTTCACGGTCGCCGGCGAATATCTGAAAGTGGCCGTGCCCAATCTTTTTGTGGCCGGCTGGATAGAGAGCCATTTTCTCAAAGAAATCAGCGAGGCGGCCCAGCTCGTCACGGGCAAAAACTTAAAGATTACCTTCACCATCGACCCGCAGTTATCCGGCAACCACAGGCACACTCAATTGGGTCCGCAGGCACAGCCGTACCGGAAACTTCAGGGCCAATTCACAGCTTCCGGAATTGCCGCACAGCGGCCTGCAACCAAAAGACTCAAACTCAGTCTTGAAACATTCGTCGTAGGTTCCTCCAACGAGCTGGCCTACAATGCCGCCAAAGCGGTCGTCAACGAACAGCAGAGTCCCTTCAACCCGCTTTTTATCCACGGCGGCTACGGCGTCGGCAAAACGCACCTGTTGCAGGGAATCTGTAACGCCATCGCCCAGAAGCGGCCCCATACCAACTGGCTGTACCTGTCGGCGGAGGAATTTACAAATCAGTTCATCCTGGCACTGAAGACAAAGAAGTTAGAGACCTTCAGACGCCGAATGCGCCAGACGGACCTGCTGGCCATCGATGACATACATTTCCTCGCGAGCAAACCCTCGACGCAGGAAGAATTCCTCCACACCTTCAACACAATCAGTCTGGCGGGCAGGCAGGTTGTGCTGGCCTCCGACGCCCATCCGAAAATGATTAGCCAGTTGTCGGAAAAACTGGTCAATCGTTTCGTCTCGGGAATGGTCGTCAGGGTTGAGCCGCCTGACTTTCACACGCGATGTCAAATCTGCAGACAATATGCGACGACTATGATGGGGGCGGCCTTCGGCGACAAGTCGCACCACGCAAAGGCGAGGATGCGCATGCCCGAAGAAGTAATAAAATACATCGCCGAGAACCTGCGAACCAACGTGCGGGAGCTGGAAGGGGCGCTGGTGAAGCTGGTCGCATACGCCTCGCTGCAAAATGAAAAAATCACCCTCGAAATGACGCAGACCGTCCTGGCCGAGCACCTGTCAAGGACAGACCCGATTGTGCACGCCTCGGACATCGAGGCCGCCGTCGCCGCTTATTTCGGGATAACGCCGGCAAACATACACTCACCCAAAAAGGACAGGACCATAACCCTTGCCCGCCACTTCAGTATGTACCTGACGAGAAAACACACGAAGATGTCATCGCCGGAGATAGGCAGATTTTTGGGTAATAAAAATCACGCCACCGTGCTTCTGGCATGTAAGAGGATCGAGGAACTGCTGACACAAAATGCGGAGCTTCACTGGCAGGGCCCGAACGGCAACAAAATCGCCAAGGCGAAAACCATTTTTGCCCAGCTCGAAGCAAGCCTGTAAACTCGTGGTTCGTATTTCGTATATCGTATTGCGTGGTGCGTTCTCGATTTCACATTACAAATTTCAGATTTTCCGCCACGACATCTGGGCGGACCACAGTTTTACACTTTCCACTTTAGGTTTTATGTTTCTTTTGCCTTTGTGCCTTTGTCCCTTTTTGCATTTTTCATTGTAATTTTGCTTTTTGCCTTTTGATTTTTGATTTACCTATCCCCTATACGCTATTCTTGTTCCAGCCAATGTTCGGCAAAGACGGCAAAGCCAAGGAAGTCAACCATCTTGTCGCAATCGGGGAGAGGCGTGATGTCGGCCGATGGAATACCTGGTCGTCCAGACCACTGATTGGTCAGAATTGCATAGTCGGCAAAATCCACCCTCCTGTCGCAGTTGAAATATCAGCGAGGGTATCTCATCAACTGCACGGGAATCGGGCTTTTGCCATTGACTATTTCTTCGCCTGCTTGCCCCACGCCACAGAGAAGGGCGGGCTATTCGGCCCAGGGAAGGGCGGAGAGCCATTCGTTGCAGAATATGGCCAGGTCCTCAAGGTCAACCACACCATCACGGTTGACATCAGCGGCGATTGGCCATTCGCTCATACTTGCGTAAGGTGTTCCGCCATACGCACCCATATCGATTCTGCCGCCGTTCGGCATTGGCTCACCTGATGGGTCATCATTTGGGTCGCCGCCATCGACACAGGGGCTGGTGACATTGTCAAGGACCCATACATTGTGTGCCGGCCAGTACCGGCCTCGATTAGAACGCAAATGGTAGTCACCGTGATTGGGGTCGGCAAACAGCGGGTCTGCTGAAGGTCCCGAGCCGCTTAACCCCATCTGATAAAGTTGCTCGACCTCCTGGGCAGATAAAGCCCTGCTGAAAATCATTATCTCATCGATGGTGCCGTTGAACTCGCCCTGGAAGCTATCGGCGCCACAGTATTCCCAGGCGCCCCCAACCGTCAAGGGCTGCGCATCATTCATTATGGAGGATACGGACATTCGAGCAGACCTATCCAATTGCCCATCGATATATATTGCAGCATCGCCGCCGTGGAAGGTCGCTGTTAAATGATGCCACTCGTTCACAGGCACAGAACTATTGCTGCCAAGGTCATCATAGGTATTGACACCCGAATGCACCAGGAGCCATACTTTTTTGTCACTGTTAGAAACTTGTAAGGCATACGCCCTTGAGTTCCCGGGAGAAGCCGGCTCCCAAGGGCAGGAGGCCCACTTGTATATACCCGCATTTTGTCCTCCTCTATTATTGACCCAGAACGAAAGGGTAATTTCGGTGGGCGTCAGGGAATCGCTATCCGGGATACTTACATAATCCTGATCACCGTCAAAGTTCAGTGCGCCAGCAACCTGGCCGGAAGTCCACATCGCTCCGTGAATAGTTCCGTGGTTGCTGCCGACGGAGTCGTGTGCAATTATTCCGCTGCCTTCATCAAGCTTCCAGTGAGAAACTATGCCTTCGAGCGAGGGTAGTTCCAGCTCATCCCGTATCCAACTGTAGTGTGCCTGGCAGCCAGAGAGGTCATCAGCGGTATTGTTCCAGAAGATGCAGTTACTAATGTCCGGGTCTGAGCCGCTGTAGGCTGCGATGCCGTATTTGTTGTTCACTACCGTCAGGTTGTTAATGGTTGGAGAGCCGCCGGCAATGAAGAGCGCTATGAAGCTATTTCTTATGACGAAGTTCTCGAGGATGCTGTTCGGCTCCTCGCCGTTGCAAACCGAGACCGCAAAGTCGCCGGGGTTTTCTATGATAGGCACACCTGCGGAAGTAGCGACCCCTCGGACGGTTATGGCTTTGCCCAAAAAGTCCACGGCCTCCTGATATAGGGCCGGATAGACCAGAACTGTATCACCATCTTCGGCGGTGCTTATGCCTTTCTGAATGGTTGCGAAAGCCGTTTCCAGCTTCAAGCCGTTATTGTTGTCATTGCCGTTGACCCCATCGACATAGTAAATATTCGGCTCGGGAACAGGGGGAACTGGGGAAAGGTACGAGACATAAATATCTCGGGTTGAAACAGCTCCCAACTGCCTGACAAAATAAAAAGTCTTGCTGTCGCTGGTCAAGCAGGGGAATAAACTATGCCCTCCAGGCGTATCAAAGAACGACAGGTGCTCGGCAGGACTGAAAGGAGCATCAAGAGATTCTCTGGTTGCCTTGAACAGTTGGAAATTGCCATTGCGATCGGATGCAAAATACAATTCAAGGCCATCCGCTGATGGAAATGCGTGTACTTCGGCCAACGCTGTACTAATCTCGTCCAGTTTTCTCGCTTGACCGAATGGAGAATTCATATCAGGTCGTGTTGCCATCCAGATATCATTCTGTGGTTGTCTGGTAGATTTGTCAGGCATCTGAAAGAAAATAGTAAGCTCATCGGACGTTAACTTTGGTGCTTGAAGCCCGTTCCCTAAAATGTTCAAGTCAGAAATGCTCGTGCCGGGCGGCCAGGGGTCATTGGTGGAAGCCCGCTCACTGACCTTCAACTGCCATGATACAGATGACGCTGTGTTATAGTACATCCGTAAATTATCCGGCGAAACCCAGGGACAGAGAACGTACGCACCTGATTCATTCAACTCAATTATTTCTATTACGGAGGTAAATGGTCCTGATGGTGTACTTCGGCTTGCTTGATATATTCGACCGTAATGTGGAATATACGTCCGCACCCTTGAAAAATAGAGACTTAACCCATCGAATGATAGAAATGGCGCCCATTCTTCGTATTCGGTGTTCACCTCAACCGCCGGCACGGGCTCCGTCCAGGCTGCTGAAGCTATCGGGCACAGAACCAAAAGACCCAACATTACAACAATAAATAACTTAATTCCCGCTTTCATAAATGTTCACCTCCATTAGCAACAGCTCAGCAAAGATTTTTTCTTAAACATTATCGTCCGTCAAACAATACTTTAGACAAACTATCTGCCAAGGGTGCGTACCTCTGGTTCTCCGAAAAGATGTATTTGTGTCTCCTTTACGTGGCATAATTATACCGTGTATAAGGGCAGTTTGCAAACAAATTCCCACGCTATTCCTGGATTTTTTGACGAAACGTGCTTTCTCGCAGTCTGGCAGCACTATCCGGAGCGGTTTAAGTGCTGGAAGGGCTTTGAGCAGTAGTACAGAATGCAAACGCTTTTGCCAAAGATTTCGAACTGGTCGGAGATGTATCTGTAATAGCAGCGGATCCGTATGCCTTGGCTCATAGCGGCGGCTCCGTATCCGCCATTTTTGAGCCAAAAAGTCCTTGATTAAACACCGTGTCGACCACAATAATCTGCTAAAGGGACTTTGGTTTACTGTAGTTTTGCGGATTGTGCGATTATTTGATTTACTGGACAAACGAATAAGGGACGGAACAAAGGGGTAAGGACTAAAATGGCTACACGCAGAGAAAAGTTGTTCGGGACGGTGAAACGGTATATAAAGGAACCTAAAGCATTTTTTCGTGAAACATATGGAGCGTTTCGCCAAATATTAAAGATTCTTCGCCCAATGCAAAAAGATTACCGCGAGCGTCTTGATATGAGACTCAGCGACTGGCTTCTGTATCATCAGAGGAACATCGTATTTGACAAGTGTCACTGGATGGGGGTACGTGCTCTCAAAAATCCTCTCGACGCGTGGATATATCAAGAGGTGATTCATGACGCCCAGCCGGACGTCATTATAGAAATTGGCAGTTGGGAGGGAGGGAGCACGTTGTACTTCGCCAACCTCTTGGACATCTTGGGGAAGGGGATCGTGATTTCAATTGACATTGACAGAAGTATTTATAACGTCAAGCACAACAGAATTATCACAATTACAGGCAGCTCTTCTTCAGAAGAGGTACTTGCAAGAGTCGTTGAGTTATGCCGTGGGAAGGCCGTTCTTGTTGTACATGATGGCAATCACCATAAGGAGCAGGTGCTTCAGGACCTGCGAAATTACTCTAACCTGGTGAGCGTAAACAGTTACTTTATTGTGGAAGATGGTATAGTTGACTTATTCAAACCAGGAGATGGTATGGGCCAGTTGTATGAGGGGCCACTTAAAGCGGTCGAGCAGTTTGTAAGTGAAAACTCCAACTTTGTTGTAGATAGAGAACGCGAACGTTACATCTTGACATACAACCCAAAGGGCTTCCTGAAGCGAATCCGATAAGGGCTTTTTTGATGTTTGCAGCAGGCCACAACACCTTCAATCCTCATCTCGCAAGCAGCACTCGCAAGGATTAAGCTAAAGTGTGAAGGATTAAGTACTATGCGTGCGTCTATCAAGGAGTTCGTAACGATTGCTGCGGACACCCTTCCTGTCCTTGAACCACTTTATGAGTTTGGGGCGCTGCAGGTGACGGGTCAATCGCTCGGGATGGTCGTCCCATTGGTAGTCGCTAAGTTTTTCTCGCCAGACTTTGTTTGGCGGCTACTGCCCAAGAAAGCTGATATATTGCGCCGATAATCGCCATAACGATTAACGCAGAGAACAGTATCATTGACATCAGCAAAGCTGCCGAGGCCTGGACGCCATAGAGCGACAGGGTTTCTACCAAAGTTACCTCTCTTACCCCCAGATTGGCGATGGAAATCGGCATTCTTCCGAGAATAAACACAATTGCAGACAGCGACAGGAGTATCCCCGCAGGAGCGGTTATATTTGCTGCCTTGGCAGAGAGAATGTAAGCAAGCATACCGCCGACCAAACTGGCGATTACGTTGATAGAGGCGATAGTCAGGTGAAACCTGATGCCAGCGGTTTGAAAAAGCACAATATGGTCGAGTATCAGCTGCCCTTTTTCGCGTATCTTTGCCGGGAAAGGTTGCAGCAGAACCCCAAGAGCTTTAATAATCTTGCTGCCCGTGGAGGTATATAACAGCAGCAGAAAGGCAAGCATTATAGCTGCCAACAGGATTCCACATACAAGGGGTAACAGCCATCGTCTCTGCGGGTTAGTGAACAGTAGTGAGGTGGGGTTAATAACGATTAGAGCAGCAAGTCCAAGTATCGCCATAACAACGACTATCGATAGCTGGTTGTATAACATACCGGCAAGGACATTGCTTCCTTTTCCCGTATCCTTTTTGAGGATGTACCATTTTACTCCGGAGCCAAGTATGCCTGGCAGGACCATACCGTAGAGCGAAGTAATGGCACTGGCCCCAAATATTGTCGCAATATCCACATTGCAACCCAGTTTTTTAAGGATAAGCCGTAACGTCACGGACTGCATCCAGAAGAACATCCCGGTCAGCACCCAGACAGCTATCAGGAATTGCCACCTTGCCATTCTTGCAGCTTGCCAAAATTGCTGAAGGTCAATCCGCGTAAAGACCCATACCAGCAGTCCGGCTGTGACTAAAACTCTGACGAAAAACTTAACTAATCGTCTGGAACGAGAGGCCATATAAGTCAGTCAGGCTTTTCTCCAAGAATCAGCACATTTCTCGAAAACGTCAGTTGGGCCTTGTAGAGCTTATGGAAAACTTTATTATCCGGGAACAAGGCATTAAGCAATCCAAAGGGCAGGCGAGAAACCAACGCTGTAACAAGAATACACAAGAAGCCTCTCAATGGGCCGCTTAAATAACAGCTCTTTATGTTCTGAAAGCCGGCGTTAATCAAAAGCTGGGCGAGTCTGCGCCGAGTGGTTACGTAATTGTGGGAAAAGTCGCAATTGAAAAAGTTATGCCGGAAATTCAAGTAATCCGGCGAGCATATTACAAACTTTCCTTTGGGGTTTAGAATTTGCCTTATCTGCTGGGCCACCTCCAAAGCATCCCGCATGTTGTCCATATGTTCCATCACGGCAATCATTACCACTGCGTCAAACTTTCTATCCAACACAGGCAGTGGTGGAACCATTGCATGGACAACATTAGCCCCCCTTTTCTCAAGTGATGCAGCCATTTCCTGATTGGCTTCGATAGCAAAGTATTTCATGCCTTGTTCGAGGCAAACATCGGCAAAAACACCCCGTCCCGGGCCTATTTCTAAAACACTATTGCCAGAAATCGGGTGGATATATCCGAAAATTTTCCGTGAGACCGCTTTAGTAAGCCACACTCCCATTTTTGTAGGATTATCTTCTCGCCCAAAGTGAGCAAAAAAAGCATCTATAGTCCGGTTTTCGTTTGTCATATCCTGATTCCCCATCTGTAACAAAAACTATGCGGTTCCCTTAGAGGAGCCAATCATTGTTTCCTCGCCATTAGCATCCTCTCATCAGCACATTTATTTTTGTATTCGTTATACACATCGAGGTCATAAGAACTTCTGTAGAGCAGATAATCCTGCTTCAAGATTATTTCGCAACCCTCTGATGCCAAGAGCTGCTCAATTTTGTTCCATTCTATATGGTCATCCGGCCAAACGTGAATGTCACCTTCTCTCTGGTAGCGAGGGTTTAGCAGCCGCTTAAATATATGCACATATTCGCTCACACGCAGAAGTAAAGTGATATAGCGTCGCAAATTCAGCTTTGGTCGAGCTTTTCTCAAAAACTCGACATAGACCGACGGTCTTTCAAAATACGACTCATTGACTTCGTGGTCAATATATATCACACCTCCTGGTTTTAATACTCGGCAGATTTCCTTAACTATGTGCAGATAATCAGGGACGTGATGCAAGACCGAATAAGTGGCCGCAAGGTCAAACTGCTCGCTGCGAACGCCGAACGAAGTCCTTTGCTTGTCGTCCAATGTCATCTCGTTTTCTTGATTACCATGACCTCCAGCTTGTCGCCCATTTTCAGCGGACGGCCTGTGTGGTAGTATATCGTGCCCAACAACCATGCCAAGACACGCTGATATTCTTTTCGAGGCTGGTTCATCTGCGGTTGACCCCGGGGCGTTGCCTCTGCAGTCCTGCGTCTCAACATTTGATGAATCCAGACGTATGCGCTGTAAGACTGCAGAATCCCATAGCTGCAGACCGTGATGTTTTCGATCATATCCTCCACAGGTGTGAACAAGCTGCGCAGCGTCCTGCGGGTGAAGTAATTGGAGTGACAGGGCGGTGTGTTGGAGCGAAAGTTCGAAATCCCGAGCCGAATCGCCAGCGAGCCGTAGTTAGGGACGTTGAAGTAGGCACAGCCGCCGGGTTTCAGAATCCGCATGACCTCCTCCACATAGGGGCGAGGCTGGGCGACATGTTCCAGGACGGCGGTGTTTGTGACCGCCTCGAAACGGTCGTGGCCAAAAGCAGCCCTATCCAGCGTGCTTTGCACAACCTCGTAGCCCCGGGCACAGGTTTTCGCCCACGGTGAAGGGTCTAAACCGACGCCTCGCCAGCCAAGCTCAAGAAACTGACGCAGCAATAAGCCGTTTCCGCAGCCGACATCCAGGATAGTGCCGACGCCGACCTTGCGGGTTATGCGTCGCGCGATGCCTGCAAACCAGAACCGGTCCACCCAGGTCTGCAATCCGCGGTACTGCTCGACGATATCGTCGCCGAAGTGGAAATTTGCAGCCTCAATGGCATCGTCGTCCATGTCGGCGTAAACGAATCCACAGGCTGTGCAGCGAACGAGGTCCACGCTGTTCAGCGTCCTCTCATAAACCGATGCCGATGCACATAGAGGACACGGCTTGCGATTTGCTGTGGAGTCAATGCCCATCTCTGGTCCCGAAGAAAACGGTTACCCTTCAATCGTGGAGCGTTTCAGTACGCAACGGTGCTCATCCGATGAGGCCGCCGTAAGGCAGGCTCGGCAGTCACCATGGCAGTCTCCTTGTCCGCATATACCTGTGCAATCCCGTCACCATCCTTTTTATCGGAAACAGGGTCAGCAGAAGACCTGCCCAGTTTTGCATGGAGGCCGGGCAGAGCTTGACCGCCTTGCGGTAGTATTTTCTTGCCCGCCTGATGTCACCTTCAGCGGCAAGCCAGAATCCTGTAAGACAGTAAGTGGCGGAAAATCGCTTCGTTATCTTCCTGCCCACTTTGGCGCGCAACCGCGGGTGCCTCCGCAAAATTCGTCGCAATGCAATTCTTGTTTGAGCATACGCTTCTTCTCTATTTGCGGTCTTTGAGGCGCTTTGCGGATGTCTTCGCCAGCAACCTAATGGTTCAGGGTCGTAGTAAACCCTGCTTAAATGGGCAACCTCTATCCACTTCATATAATCGCTAATAGGCCCGGGCTCTTCAAATGGCCCTGTTTTTTTAAGCAGCTCCGTGCGAACCATTACGGTTATCATCGGGGTAAAGCAGTAATGCATCACGAGCATCTCAGCAACATCGCCCGGCACTACAGGATAAACATCGCTCAACTTGCCGACCTGCTTGCCTTTTGAATCGATAATCAAAGCGTCAGCAAACACTAATCCCAACTCAGGGTCACTGTCCAGCGCAGCAACCTGTCTCTTGAATCTGTCAGGTAGAACTATGTCATCACTATCTACAAAACAAATATACTCGCCCTGTGATAAACTTACTCCTCGATTGCGGGCAGCAACCACACCCTGATTTTCCTGAGCGAAAATCTGAGCCCTGGATGGAAAATTCCTGACCACCTCAACTGTTTTATCGGTGCTGCCATCGTCAACTACTATAATTTCAAAATCCTGAAATGTTTGGTTTTCAAGACTTTTTAACGTCTCGGCAATATAATCCTGGTGGTTATAAGATGCTATTATTACCGACAATTTCGGTTTCTTTGCCATCTTTCCATCGATTCGGGGTCGGCTTATCCAAAAGCCTTTTTACTTCACCGAAGTTCTTAAGTCACTCGCTCACGCCGGTCCTCTTAGGCGGACCGGCTTACGACTATTAGTTTTTGAATCAGCTATAAACGTAAAGGCGGTTTATCGTCCGCAGACACCATCATTGCAATTGCGCCAGTAATTGAACACGAAAACCAGCCATAGTTGTCTGGCATTATCCTCTTTTCGGTTAATATGGGCCTTAAATAGGTCCTGAACGTAATCATAGTTTAACAGGTTGTGTCCATAATACTTACGATTAATTACAAACTCCTGGAGCAGGCCGCTTTTTCTAAGCCATTTAGAAACAGGAACGGTAAAACCTCTTTTGGGCCTGTGGACAATTCGTCCGGGCAAATGTCCGGAGGCAATCTTCTTCAACAGCCATTTTGTCGTAAGGCCCCTGATTTTATATTTCTCCGGCAGCGACAGCACCAGAGGAACCAGCCGATAGTCGAGGTAAGGCACTCTGACTTCGAGAGAATTCAGCATCGAAGCAAAGTCAACTTTTTTCAGGATGTCTTCAGGAAGATAATTGTGGATGTCGCTTATCTGCAATGAAAGAAGGTCTTTTCCGCTGCCGCAGTTGATAAGGGCGTCACTATGCACGAACCGCTCGCTCAGCAGATTCTGTCTGGGCGGGTCAGTGAAGGTGGCCATCCAGTTCAGGTGCCTTGTGTTCACATCAGCGCCAAAATCTCTGACAAACCTTTGCATCTTGAATGTCAGGGACACCTTACCATCGGAAGGGGGCAGCAGGTTAATCAAATACTTTGATAATCCCGCCACAGACGAAGGCACATATTGCGCTATTTTGTAAGCCTTATAGGTATCGTAGCCGCCGAAGACCTCGTCACCGGCATCGCCGGACAAGGCGACAGTAACCTGCCGACGGGTTATTTTCGAGAGCAGGTATGCCGGAAACACAGAGGCGTCGCCGAAAGGCTCATCCATATTTTCTATCACGAATTTGATGACGTCCTCATCGACCTCCATATAATCGTAGTGCTGGTCGGTGCGGAGATATTCTGAAACGATTTTTGAATATTTCAGCTCATCGTAGGACTCGTCCTTAAAGCCGATTGAAAAGGTGTCAAAATCTTCGTGGTTTTTGCTGATAATGGCGGAAATCAGGGACGAGTCAACTCCGCCGGAGAGAAAACTTCCCACCGGCACATCGGCGACGAGCCTTTTTTCGACGGCATCAGCGAGCAGATTCTCAATAGACCCGAGTCTATCGTTCAGCGGGGTGCTTTGTTGTCTGGATATTTCTTCTTCAAGAACAAAATACCTTGTTCTGGTGAGCGTTTTTCGGTTCAAATCAAAAAGGAGGTTTTCGGACGGCCTTAGCTTGCAGCAGTTTTCAAATATTGTAAGGTCGCCTCCGATGTACTTCTGGTAGAAGAAGAAATTTAGCGCCGGTACGCTGATATTGAGACTGATGTTGTGTCTCCTGATAGCCCGCAGCGAGGAGGCAAAGATGAATCGGCTGCCGTCAAAATAGTAATAGAGCGGCTTTACCCCAAACCGGTCCCGCGACAGAAAGAAGGTTTTTTTCTCGCTATCGTAGATACAAAATGCCCACATTCCATTGAACTTGTGGACGCAGTCAGGTCCCCATCGGTGGTAACTGCACAGAACGACTTCCGTATCGGTATTGGAAACAAAGGCATAGCCCTCGGACTTAAGCTGCTCTCTTATTTCTTTGAAGTTGTACACCTCGCCGTTATAGACAATGAGCAAATTTTTATACCTCATCGGCTGGCGGCCTTTTTCGGAGGTATCGATGATGGACAGCCGCCTGTGGCCCAAAGAGACGCAACTATCGACGTAGAAGCCCTCATCATCCGGGCCTCTGTGTTTGAGGGTGCCGGCCATTTGCGAGATTAAGGTTTGTTCCGGCCAGTTGAAACCTGCTATTCCACACATAATATCTTTACGCAGGCGGCTGCGCCCTGCTGCGTTTTAGGACTTCATAATAGCACTGTAGATACCGGCTCGCGACAGACGACCAGCTAAACATCTCCGCCCTTTTTCTTGATGCGGCAGACATAGAACTGTAAGTCTGCGGCTGCTGTATAAGCTCTTTTATCGCCGCTGCGATGTCCCGGGGGCCGGGCGTTTCCACAATGATGCCGTTATCGGTTATAAGCTCTTCGACACCTTCGCAGCGGGTGGTAATTATAGGCAGACCCGACGCCATCGCTTCGAGCATTGCGTTACTCATTCCTTCATGTTCGCTGCTCATAACAAAAATGTCATTGTCCCGATAGACCTGTGGCATCTGCTCAACAGGAACCCTTCCCATAAAAACAACTCTGTCCGCGACTTTTAATCTATTCGCCAGTTTTTTGAGCGCCTCCATTAAATTGCCCTCGCCTGCGATATTCAACTGGACATCGAGGCCCAGTTCCCTTGCCTGCCCTGCCGCCTTGACAAGCAGATCGATTCTTTTTCTACTGATAAGCCGACAGACCGTAAGCACCTTTATCGGCTTTGCCAGTTCCTGCTTTTGTGACGGATAATATTTTTCTGTGTCGATGCCGTTGGGTATTATTCCGATATCCAAAGTCGGCATAAACTCCAGTGCCAGTTTCCGCAGACCTTCGCTGTTGGCCACCACCGCTGCGGCTCCGGACCAGATTCTGCGGAAAAGACCGGCCGTCAGTTTATAATCCAGACCTAAACGAATATTATAGCCCGGCACATCCGAGCCGCGCAGGGAGATTATATAAAGCAATTTATCTCTGCTCCGATAGCACAGCCAGGCCGTCGGAAAGCCGAAAAATGCGTGGACCAGGTCGTAATCGTTCTCCCGCAGGAGCCGGCGATAATGGGGCCTGGCTTTGAGCAGCCATTCAACTACCTCGACCCTTCGCCAAAAATGCAGGTCTTTTTTGTGCAGGCCCACTTTGTAGATAGTGATGTTTTTGGAGAAGCTCTCGGTAAAAAGGCCCGGCTTCGGCGCTGAAGTCAACACGTCTATTCTCATGTCGCTATTATCGGCGTATTGTCTTAACAGACACAGATGCGCATTACCTGCTCCGCCGCCAATAGGCGGAAACTCATAATTTAGCATTAATAGCCGGCAACTCATTGCTTCATAGTTTTCCTGAGAATGAAACCTGTACTGGAAGATAAGCCCAGGCAGTTCCCTAACCTGAGAATAGAACGAAAATTGTAGTCCCACCCGGAATAAAAGGGCAATCGCACTATGTTAACAACTTCCAGGCCGTTCTTCTCAAATATGTTTATCCAGTGCTTTTCCCCCCAATTCTTAAATTCACTAATATGACTTTTGGAAATGCCGTGCGGTTTTGGTAGTAGATTTTTCTTTAATGAATAGTCGAGAGGTCTCATATTACTATTGAGCTTTGCTTCTGCTGCTATAAACTCACCGATATCCGCAGATTTGTCTGCTGAAAACGTACGCCGGAGAATAATCTTAATCCCGAGAGGATAATACAGCAGCAAATGAAAAATTTTCCAAAGACGATTTGGAACTGCATGAATTATCAGGCCTTCTTGTTTGATAACTCTCCTGCATTCAGCCATGCACCGGCCGGGATTTGGCAGGTGCTCAATAAGATTACTGGAAAAAATCATATCCATTTCGTTGTTGCTGAATTGTGAAAGGTCTTGTGCATCTCCTGTCAAAAAAGTTGTTTTTTCATCGCTGTGTTCCGTCAGTCTGTTTTCGTTATATTCTATCGCAATAAGCTTTTTGCAGTAATAAGCCAGGTGTTTGCTATGTTTCCCACTGCCGCAGCCCAGCTCTAAAGCTTTGTCAAAATGCTCTTTTGGAAAACCATCCAGCATTTTGTCTATTTCAAACTTACGAAGGAATAGATTCCACCGGCTCCAATCCTGAACAGCTTTGAAATCTTCCCTTGTTAAGTTAAAACGCCTGACCACTTTCGCGTAACCTCAGATTGCAGGTAACAGGAAATAGTTAATTGCAGATTCTCTCAATGTACATTTCCGGACAACCTTTGGCCGGTTGCATCGCCGGGCTTTCCGATTTTCATAGCACACAGGTCGCCCGCACAATTAACCTGTTTTTCGATGAGTTTGTTCATTGTCACCACCAGTACCTTCGCACCCGGCAAATTGTATGAGGATATTGTATTCGGCTTATTCACCACTGTCTCTTATAGGGGATTACTCGTGATTGGACGCCAAATTAATATCTTTAACTTCGACACAACTATTGCGGCCCCTTACCTGCAGCGGGAGTCTTTAACCGGAACAAAACGTGCTCGCCGAACATTCTGTGGAGAAGCTGGCCATCCCTGGTTATCACGTACTGTTTGGGTTCCACGATTTCATAATTGTCCATTACAAACTTTCTAAAGGGAGCCAGCACCTCATACCGCAACGCTTCATCCTGGTCAAATCTCGTTCGCAGCATATCGGCCCACTGCTTATCGTATGCCGCGATTACATCTTTATCCAACGGCAGAAACCAAGTCTGCCTCATGCCCATAAATCCTTTTGGCGCTATCGGCCATAATTCGTAAGGGGGCCTGTCGATGGGGACGTGACGTTTGCGGGAATCAACGATAAACTTCGGCATCTGCCGATTAAATTCTTCCAGTAGCTGGCTAACCAACTGCGAAAGGACAGGAATCGCCGGCCGGGGCATACTGCAGGCCGCTGAGGCAGCACTGAACCGCTGGGCCATCACATATATGCCGGGATACCAGCCCCAGACGTAGATTTTATCGGTCGGCTGGGAATGTGTGCGGATATAATCCGCTGCAAGCTCCCAGTAACCCTGCCCATCCTGCTTTCGCCGCTGGCGGATTTCCTGAAATTTTTGTGAGTAACCCCGCTGCCTGCCGCCGTAGTTCTGGCCGCTATACGGGCTTTTCTCTATGCCGAAAAATATATGCTGGCACATAGCTATCATCACCAGCAAACCGACAACGCCTATTATCACCGGCCTGGTCTTAGATACGGCGCTTTTTAGATAGTCGGAGTAAATGGCTATGATGTATCCGCCCAGCATTGCGGCAGAAGCATTCAGCGGCAGATAATACTGCTCGTAGGAAGCAGGACTTATCCACACAAACGCCATATCCAGCACCCACCAGACGGCAAAGAGCGGCACGAAACGGTCGCAGGTTTTCGGCTTTATTTTGTCCGGTGAGGCAGCCGACCAAATCACGCGCAGCAGTCTCGCGATAATGGCACCGGCGGCAAGCGCCACGGGCAATATGAGCAGGCCATAGTATCGCAGGACAATAGGCCATTGCTGCGAAAATGGAATGAGCTTGCGGTGCTCACCGACATAATCCGATACTACTTCCGCATCTGTGGCAGCCGCACCGAAGGGGAGAAATTTCCCGAGCGTTTGCCACACAAACGAATAAGGCAGGGGTAGTTGCGTGTGCCGGACGAGAATCCATACATACAAAGGTGCAATGGCGGCGGCTGCACCGGCCCACAATAGAAGGATGTCAAAACCCACCTGTTTCCAGGTTCTATTTTTCAGCAGGGGCTGGAGGACAACAAACAAGCCAATCGCTCCAATTGCCGAGACCCCGATTTGCTTAAATAGCGGCGCCCAGCTAAGAAAGGCGCCCGCCAGCACCGCCCACCACCATTTGCCGCCAAGCTGGTGTAAAACAAAACAGCTTATTCCCATTACCATAAATGCAACCGTATATTGCGTTTTGTCATTGCCAAACTTTGCGATAAGCGGGGCGGAAAGATAAACTGAAGCTATTATCACCCCCACGGCCGCAGAGAGCGTGCCAAAGAGTTTCCGCATTGCAAAAAACATTAAAATAAGAGCAGCGGCCTGCAGAATACCCTGGATAAGTTTCGGCCCAATCTCATTAAACCCGAAGAGCCATACTCCTGCGATATTAACCAGCAGTGTTCCCACGTTAGCGTTAGGTTTTTCTTCCTCGCCGATTCTGGCGCCGGCGAGTATGTACGCGGCTGAATAGACATTAGCGCCGCTATCGAATGGGTCGGGCTGATTGAGCTCAAAATATTTACCGAGAGAAAATGGGATGGCCGCCAGAACTATTATCGCAACAAAAATCAGTACCGGACCCCGGATTTTCGGTTTCGCTTCAGACAGCGGCGGCTGCAGAGGCCTTGGGGGCTTGTGAATGGGCCTGATTTTTCGGATAATTCTGGTCATTTCTTATCTCCAGTTTTATCGGCGGACTGGAGAATCTCTTTAATGACGTAGGTCGGGCGGTTCTGCGATTCGTGGTATGTGCGGACCATAAGCTCGGCGAGCAGGCCCATCAAAATGAACTGAACAGTGGTGGCAATCAACAAAGCCGTCAGAACCAAAAGCGGATTCCTATTCATCGGAAGATGCTGCGAAGAGATAAATTTCTGATAAAGCACAACCAGACCTGATGCCACAGCGCCCAAGCCGGTCGCCAGGCCGAGACCGCCAAAGATATATATCGGCTTGGTGGAAAATGAGCCGAGGAATTTTACGGTGATAAGATCCAGTATGACCTTAAACGTCCGGCCGAGGCCGTATTTGGCGGCGCCCGTTGTCCTGGGTCTGTGGTTGACGACCGCTTCGCAGATTCTCGCGCCGCTCCAACTGGCCAACGCCGGTATAAAACGGTGCATTTCGCCGTATAGTTTCGTCTCAGCCAGGACTTCCCTTCGATAGGCCTTGAGCGTGCAGCCGAAATCGTGGAGTTTGACGCCGGTGATTTTGGAAATCAGCCAGTTGGCGATTATGGACGGCAAAAGTCTTGTTACGGCGTTGTCGTGTCTTTTTTTTCGCCAGCCGCTGACGACGTCGAATCCTTCATCGAGTTTGGCAATCATCCCGGGTATATCCGCGGGGTCGTTTTGCAAGTCGGCGTCAATTGCGACAATGACTCGGCCTTGTGCGTGTGCGAAACCGGCGCTGAGCGCCGCGGTCTGGCCGAAGTTTTTGCGAAAACGAATCACACGGACCATCGGGTCGGCCTTTTGAAGCTCGGCCAGTACAGCGAAGCTGTTGTCGGTGCTGCCATCGTCCACGAATACTATTTCGTAGTCATATTTGTCGGCCAGTGTCCGGGTTAGCTGCTCGTAAAGCGTCCGCAGATTGTCCTGCTCATTAAGCAGCGGGACTACTATGGAGACCTCAGGGCTTTGTCCATTCATATATCGCTCCCTGGAAAGTTCGTCCGCCATACTTTGTGGCGGACCACCACTTCTTTGGCGGGTTCGCAGTTCATCTATGAACAACAAACTCACTGATTTCTAAACACTGTGGTGCAATTATAATATCGGCTGGAGTTTGGTTTTACAAGAATCTTTGCTTTAGTCAGGGTATAAGGTGCAGGGGATAGCGTATAGAAAATGGATTTTCAATTTGCGATTTTTGATTTACGATTTAAGATTGAATACCGGAACCAAAAATCCCGCCACGCCCTGGTTCGACTTTACTCATCACCCTGAGCGGGTCGTAAGGGTCTCGGCGTGCCAAAAGGCGGGAAAATCGGCAAACAGTCTGAACTTTTTCAGACCGTTTTGAACGACTATGTTTATGAAAAAGGCATTTGTATGAAAGGGTAAGATTATGGACAGGCACACGAGAAGAGAGTTCCTCAAGAAGATGGGGGCGGCGGGGGCGGCGTTTGCACTGCCGGGCTGTAGAGGCCTTGTCAGGGAGAAAATCGAGGCAAAGAAGCAGCCAAATATTATTGTTATCGTCGGCGATGATATGGGGTATGCCGATATTAGCTGTCACGGCTGTAAGGACATCGCCACGCCTAACATTGATTCTATCGCACAAACCGGCGTGCGGTTCACAAACGGATATGTCACCTGCGGCGTCTGCAGTCCTACGCGGGCAGGTCTGGCGACCGGACGCTATCAGCAGCGGTTCGGACACGAGTTCAACCCGGGCCCTCCTCGCGAAGGCACAAGAGAAAACGTGGGTCTGCCGCTGACTGAGATTACGATAGCTAACGTGCTCAAATCGGCAGGGTACGCCACAGGGATAGTGGGCAAGTGGCACCTCGGCGAGGCCCCGCATTTCCATCCGCTCAAACGCGGGTTCGATGAATACTTTGGCTTTCTGGCCGGCTCGCACTCCTACGTTGACCCCGGATTAGGCTCTGCCAACCCGATAATGCGCGGGACGGAGCCGGTGGATGAGAAAGAATATCTGACCGATGCATTCACTCGCGAGGCGATTGCATTCATCGAGCGGCACCACGACAAGCCCTTCTTCCTGTATCTTACATATAACGCGGTGCACGCGCCGCTGGAGTCGCCGCAGCGCCATCAGAATAAATTCGGGAACATCAGCAACCCCAAACGGCAGGTTTATGCCGGAATGATGACTGCTATGGATGAAGGAATCGGCAAGGTGCTGGGCAAACTGAAAGTGCTGGGGCTTGAAAAGGACACGCTTATATTTTTTGTCAGCGACAACGGCGGCCCGACAGGCGGAAACGCCTCCAACAACGGTCTGCTGCGGGCAACCAAGGCCACGCTATACGAGGGCGGCATCCGCGTCCCATTTATGGTCAAATGGCCCCGGCGATTAAGAGGCGGCAAAATCTATAAGCACCCCGTCATCTCGCTCGACATACTACCGACGGCTGCGGCGGCAGCAGGAGCCAAACCGCCCGAAGACCGCAAGCTCGATGGAGTGAATCTGCTGCCATATCTATCGGGCGAAAAGAAAACCGCTCCACACGAAATGCTTTTCTGGCGGACAGGGCAAAATCACGCCATAAGAAAAGGAAACTGGAAGCTGGTGACGCAGGGCAGTGAAACAGGGCTATTCGACTTATCCTCAGATATCGGCGAAAGCCGGGACCTCAAGGCCGAAAAGCCGGATGTCGTAAAACAGTTGCAGGAAACCTTCGAAAAGTGGAATTCGGAACTGGCGGAGCCGCTGTGGGGTCAAGGAGCAAGGCCGAGAACAGCGACGAGGAGGATGTAAAACCCTTAACCGAACAATACGACGAAATTTTCCAAGATGGCCGCCGGTTCAAAAATGTCCCCGGAGAACCAATCCCCAGGGGCAGGTCCCGTTAGCCGGTGACATTTTTTCTGCCGAATTTTCTGGACAGATGACTGTTTATTTGCTAAAATGTTATAGGACTCAAGCCGCTCAACAGAATACTATTATTAGGAAGATAAAAGCTTATGGATGCCGGTTTATCCAAGCTGTCTGCCTTTATGATTTTTTGCCTTATTTCATTTATTAGCAAGAACTTACAGCACATCAAGTTGAAAATGTTTTGCATCTACCCCCTAAAATTCGGCTTTGCTACGTCCTATATATTGAACGGCTTAGGAAAAACCCACGGCGGTTAGCCGGGAAATAGGTTAGTGTGAGTTATCGCTGGAAGGAAGGAATGCAAAAAGAAGGGAGTCAACTGAAATAAATCGGGCATAGGTGCGTATCCATACAGAAATAGTATGTGCCATTATATCCTGGAAGGGACAGAAAAATGTGGAACGTAGCAAAATCGAAAGATTGGCTGCTCGTATCGCTATTTTTGTTAGCCGTTATATCGCCAGCAGCCGCAAAAGTAATCTACGTTGACGCCGATGCCGCGGGTGCAAATAATGGCTCATCCTGGGCTGATGCCTACAAGTTCCTTCAGGATGCTCTATCCGATGCGAACACCTCGTCCAAGACGGTGGAAATCCGGGTTGCCGGGGGCACCTACAGACCGGATGAAGATACCCTGCATCCCATCGGGACGGGCGACCGGCAAGCTATGTTTCAGCTTCTCAACGGTGTGAATATCAAGGGCGGCTACGCCGGGCTTGACCAGCCAGACCTGCCTGATGACAGGAATGTGGACAAATATAAGGCTATCCTCAGCGGCGACCTGAATGGTAACGATGTTGGCCCTGGAGATTTTGAGTGGCAAAATGTATTTGATTTCACCTCCGACCCGAACCGGGCCGACAACAGCTATCGCGTCGTAATTGGCAACGCGACGGACAGCACCGCGGTTCTCAACGGCTTTACGATTACGGCGGGCCATTCTAATAATCAAGACCCCTGCAACACACACATAGAAGGCAGCGGAATGTTAAACTACTTCGGAAGTCCGACAATAATCGACTGCACCTTCTACAGAAACTCTGCCCGTTCGGATGAGGGCAATTATTCACCCCGTGGCGGCGGAATGCTCAATTCAAGCGGCAATCCTGCGCTACGCAACTGTAATTTCATAGAGAACTTTGTCTTTGGCGGCAATACATCCAGTTGCGGCGGCGGACTGTGCAACATCAATAGCAACCCGACGCTGGTCAATTGCCTGTTTAGAAACAACATCGCAGAAGGTTATGATAGTGAATATTCCGGTGGAGCGATGTTTAACGAAAACAGCAGTCCCGCGCTTACAGATTGCTCATTTATTGACAATTGGGCGCATTGGGGCGGCGCCGTGTGCAATGGCGACTTCAATAGCAACGCAACCTTAAAGCGATGCACATTCACAGGCAATTACGCAAACGACAACGGCGGGGCAATATTATCCGCTGCCGGCAATCTTATCGATTGCACTTTTACTGATAATGAAGCTTATACTTACGGAGGCGGGGTTTTATGCGGTAACCTTACTTTAGTCAACTGTGAATTTACTCGCAACAAGGCCTCTGCCGGCGGTGGGGTATATGTTTATTTTGGCTGTAGAGTGACGCTGAAAAATTGCACATTTATTGCCAACAGAGCCGGCGATGGCGGGGGCTTGTATAACAGCGGCGGTTGGTACGAGCATCCAAACAACGTTACTGTGGTCGCCAACTGCGCCTTCAGTGGTAACACCGCATCCTGGGGCGGGGGGATGTATAACGGCTGGAATCGAGGCGCTGCCGTGACTAACTGTCTGTTCTCGGGAAACTCGGCACACAAAGGCGGCGGAAGTTACTATTGTGCCTGCGAACAGACATTGAGAAACTGCACATTTAGTGGAAATCGGGCAGATGAAGGAAGCGGCCTGGCCTGTGACTGGTGCGGAGCCGAAGAAGCAAGCAATATCAAAATAACAAACTGTATCTTCTGGGATGGCGGGGACGAAATATTCAACGGAGACGGCTCAAAGATTGATGTCACATACAGCGACGTTCAGGGCACTTGGCCGGGCGAAGGAAATATCAACACCGACCCGTGCTTTGCAGACCCCGGATATTGGGACCCAAGTGGAACACCTCACGATGCAAATGACGACTTCTGGGTCGATGGTGATTATCATTTGAAATCCCAGGCCGGACGATGGGAGCCAGAAATCCTAAGCTGGGTACAGGATAGTGTCACCAGCCGGTGTATTGATGCAGGAAATCCGACAAGTCCCATTGGCTATGAGCCATTTCCCAATGGCGGGATTATCAATATTGGCGCTTACGGCGGAACACCTGAAGCAAGTAAATCATACTTTGGCGAGCCGGTCTGCGAAACAATTGTCGCTGGCGACATCAACGGCGACTGCAAAGTTAATTTCACAGACTTTGCAATTATGGCCCTTCATTGGCTTGAAGACCATAATCCCTAACCTGGCCGGAGCAGATTATTTACACATCTGGTCGAAGTGACACTGGGCGCTGACTACTGCCGCCCTCATCATATCCTCGGCCTTTGCGGTCTCGCGATTGGAAAGCACTTTCATCAAGTCTTTGGCGTCCAGCTCTCCTGCCGCCCTCTCGCAGGCCTCCCAGCTCAGCACGCTCCTTACGACCCTGTCGATTCCCTGTTTGACGGCATCATAAGCCCGCGTCTGCATATCGTGGCCCTTCCAGCGATTGAAGCCCGCATCTTGCAGAAGGCCCGCAATGGCGACATTCATACCGTTGACTCGCACACCGTGGTCGATGTCATATTTGCCCGGCCCGCCAAGAATGATGCCATCGTTATATCCCTGGCTGTTAAGGTGCATATGGATTATCGCATCGTTGTCGATTTCTTCGACCGTGTCATAAACGTGGTCAAGGCCTATCATTTCGGAGTGGCCGAACTCTTTATTGACGCCCTTTTTTTCTCTGGAAATCCCGAACTCTTCTTCGAGCTTTCTCCAGAATAGTATCTCGCTTGCGACCGTCGGAATCAGCATCGCGGGGTGGCCTTCGTTCGGCTTCGGCTCAAAACCGATATACAATTTTCCGCCTTTTTTCTTCTCATACCTGCACAAGCCGGCGACGCTCTCTTTGAGGTTCTGATACATCTGCCGGATGCCGACCGTTGCAACATCGTAGCCAAACGAGCCATTCCACAGCACAAACGTGGGCGATTTCCCGCTGTCAGGATGCCAGGCCTTCTTCAGCGGCCCATACGCCAAATCGACGGCCCGCGTGCCCAGACCTTCGGCGCTTTTTCTTTCCTTCGGGTCCAGCGATGATATTCCGCCATAAGCATAGTGGCTGTGTGCGCCGGGCGTTATCATTGCCAGATACAGCCCGCTATCCACCAGGGCATCCGCTATCTCCGCTGCGGTTTTTTCATTTACCTCCGTGTCATAGTGCATCTCTATTCCCAGTTCGACATTATCCGGCAGCCGCGGGGCGACCTTGGTTTTCACGAGCTTAATCATATCCGCGGTGCTGAATTTTTTAGAGTCCCACTCCGGCCTCATATCCGAGGGCACAAAGCCGCCCTTGCCAGCGTTAAACGTCCATCTGCAAATACTATGTAATGATTTCTCTTCCTTCTTTGCCATTTTACCTGCTCCTATCAGTTGCATACTTGTAGAGCATATTCACTGATTGTAAACGCACGGTTAGGAGCCAAACCTGCCTCAAAATGGGGCATCGCGAGGAACTCTGATGTTGAAAGGAGGGAATTTACGTGATATACTTTTTGTAAATTGATTTGGGATTAGACTAAGCAGAAACTATGAATGAAAAACCCTATAAAGGAAGAATATTTCTGTCCTATGCCCATATGGATCTCCCACAGGTCAAAAGGCTTTATCGTAAATTATGTGACACAGGTTTTGAACCATGGCTTGACAAAGAAGACATAGTTGGCGGTGAAGACTGGAACCTTGCCATTCGGAAAGCGATAAAAGAATCTGTGTTGTTTATCGTTTGTTTAACCAACAATTCTGTTAACAAACGAGGAACTATTCAGGAAGAAATAAAGTTAGCTCTTGATATGTGGCGCCAGAAGCTCGAAGATGATATCTATCTGGTCCCGGTAAAACTGGAACCTTGCAAAATTCCAGAATCATTAGCTAAATTTCAGTGGATAGATTTATTCAAAAGGAAAGGTTTTGAAAAATTGGTAAACTCTATTAAAACAGGCATGCGAAAACTAGGGGTGATTTTGCTCCGCTCAAAACCGTTTGATTTCTTTTTGGAAGGGGACCTTCTGTTAATGCTACGAGAAAAGGACTTTCCCCATAGAAGATTCAACATAATGGGAAAAGGTATTAACCACAACTATGAACCGGTTGTGAGAGATGGGAAGAAACTGGTCATAGACCATGTTACTGACTTGGTCTGGCAGCGATCCTGTTCAAAAGACTACTCCTTATCTTTTGAACAGGCCCTAAATTATGTTGACAGTCTAAACAAGGAGGCTTACGGAGGTTACGATAATTGGCGTCTTCCTACTTTGGAAGAAGCAATGTCTTTGATGGAAAATAGACGCAGGGGATTCTTGTTTCTAGATCCCTTATTTGAACCAATGCGGCACTCTTGGACTCACGACATGGCTGGGCTTCTTCGTGGAGCATGGAGAGCTTGGGTTGTCGACTACGAAGACGCGGATTGTTATCCTCATTTTATAATTCGTAGTTATGGTGTTAGAGCTGTACGGTAAAATCATCACCTCCTTCATCGGAAATCATGAATCCCATACAGATAGCATGAGTGTTTAATTTGCCTTTCCCAATTGCGTATCGCCAATCTCGTCCGCTGAGGATACTGTACCACGCGCTGCAGTCACACATTACTATTGTTCACAAAAATAACGGCAGACGTGCGACCGTTGACATCCCTGGCACAACCTAATGGATTTTGGCTCAGATGTAATCATTAAGGAGGTTTTCAAGCAACTCTTGACGTCCGCTCTGCAATTCAGGCTCGCCATGTTCAAGGATGTAAGCTTCAAGCTCCTCAAATCCAATCTGTCCTTTTCCGATTTTTCGACCGAGCTCTCCCTTCCAACCCTTGTAACGTTCTTCAATAGCACTCTCGAATACCTTATTTTCGATGATCCTCGCGGCATTTTTCAGTCCTCGTGCAAAAGCGTCCATCGCACCAATATGACCATAGAAAAGGTCAACCGAGTCTATTGATTGACGTCTGACATGCGCATCGAAATTCAAACCACCAGTTGTAAAACCGCCACCTTTGAGAATGATATACATAGCCAAGGTTGTTTCATAAATGTTTGTCGGAAACTGATCGGTATCCCAGCCCAGAAGAAGGTCGCCTCGATTAGCATCCACCGAGCCAAGTATGCCGTTGGCAACACAAAATGCCAACTCATGACAAAAATCGTGGCTGGCCAAGGTCGCATGGTTGGCCTCAATGTTCATCTTAAAGTGTTTAAGCAGATTATATTTCTGCAAAAAAGCGAAACAGCTGCCTGCGTCGAAATCATACTGATGTTTAGTCGGCTCCTTTGGTTTCGGCTCTATGTAAAGTTGACCTTTGAAACCAATCTTTTTCTTATAATCGACTGCCATCTGTAGAAGCAAAGCCATGTGGTCCAGTTCCCGTTTCATATCGGTGTTGAGTAATGTATCGTAACCTTCACGTCCACCCCAGAAGACATAACCTTGTCCATCAAGTTCGTTTGTTATCTCCATAGCTTTCTTAATCTGGCTCGCTGCATAGGCGAAGACCTCCGGTGAAGGGTTGGTGCCCGCGCCCGCCATGAACCGACGGTGCGAAAAAGCATTCGTCGTACCCCAAAGTAGCTTCACCCCATTATCAGCCTGAAGCTTTTTGGCTTTTTGCACCATTTTGTCGAGGCGCTTATTGGTCTCAGAAAGGCTGTCGGCCTCAGGAGCAATATCTCTATCATGGAAGCACCAGAAATTAACACCTAACTTGGTGAACAACTCAAAAGCCGCATCCATAGTCATGTCCGCAACTTTCATTGGATCAGACGAGTTGTTATACTTCCGAATAATAGTGTTGACACCGAATTGGTCTGCCCCTAGATTTTTGAAGGTGTGCCAATAACATACAGCGAAGTGTAAATGCTCTGCCATTGTTTTTCCAAGTATAACCTCTTCTGGATTATAATGCTTAAATGCAAGAGGATTCATTGAGTTGGGCCCCTCAAACTTTATCTCTTTCACTTCAGGAAAGTATTCTTTCATTTTTGGCACTCCTTTCTTGTACGCGTTCCTTCACTATTATACTGGATACGATTCATGTTTTCAATTGCTGTTTCAAAACATTTTCCCATTTTTCATACGCCTGCCTGTATTGCTGGGCCAGCTTTTTATCTGGTTCGATTGTCTTAACAGGCGCCAGGCCGACAAAGGCGTCCTGCGGGCCTTTGTAAATGCCGGCGCCGATTCCCGCTCCACGCGCCGCTCCCTGCGAGCCATCGGTACTATACAACTCCACGGTCGTCTTCGTTACGGTCGCGAAGGCCTCTGCGAATAACGGGCTTAGAAACATATTGGCATTTCCCGCCTTGACGGTCTTGAGCTTTATACCCATACCGCGCATTATTCCGAGGCCGTAGTTCAGCGCAAAGACGATTCCTTCCTGGGCGGCCCTTAAAAAGTGAGGTCTCTTATGGATATTGAAGTTCCAGCCGTGCACGGATGCCCCGATGTTCCTGTTCTCCAGCGTTCTTTCCGCACCATTGCCATAAGGAAGTATAACCAGGCCATCAGAACCCACCGGCGCCTGCGCAGCCAGCTCATTCATTTGCTCGTATGACAGTCCGGCATCGCTGCCGCTGACGAAATTGTGCTTCAGCCAGCTATTCAGGATTCCTGTTCCATTGAGGCAAAGCAGCACTCCATATCTGGGCTTCTTTCTCGAATGATTAACGTGCACGAATATGTTGACCCGCGACAGCCAGTCATAAGTTTTTTTGTTACTGATTCCATAGACTACACCGGAGGTGCCCGCAGTAACAGCAATCTGGCCCGGCTCCAGCACGCCCAGTGACAGGGCATTATTGGGCTGGTCGCCGGCCCGATAGCTTATCTTTGTGCCTGTGTTAAGCCCCAGGTCCTGTGCAGCTTTTGCAGTCAGCTCGCCCTGAACAGAGAACGTAGGAAGCGCTTCCGCAATCAGGTCTGTAGAAATGGCGTAGTTATCGAGCACAAAATCGGCCAAACTATCTTTTTCAAAATCCCACATTATCCCTTCCGACAGGCCCGAAGGCGTGGTCCTTATGCGGTCCGTCATCCGCATCGCGATATAGTCGCCGGGCAGCATAATCTTATGAATCTTCGAGTAAATCTTCGGCTCGTTTTCCATCACCCATTTTAATTTCGATGCCGTGAAGTTGCCGGGGAAGTTCAACAGCCGTCGCAGGCACTTGCCTTTGCCGATGTTGGCTGCCGCCTTTTCGCCTATCCGCACCGCCCTGCTGTCGCACCAAATGATTGACGGCCTCAACACCTCTTTGTTTTTATCAACAACCACCAGCCCGTGCATCTGGTACGAAATGCCGATTGCCCTGACATCGGCAGGGTCAAATTGTGCCTTCGCTTTAATCATCGCCGTGGCCGCCTTGACGTGCTCCCACCAGACGTGCGGATGCTGCTCGGCCCAGCCGATATTCTTCGCGACAATCTCAAGCTCCTTATCCGGAGAGCTCGCCGTCGCCAAGACCCTGCCTGTCCCGGCCTCCAGCAAAGTTGCCTTTATCGATGAGCTTCCGACATCGTAACCCAACAATAGTGTCATTTACATATCCTCTATATCTTCAAAAGAATTCACTTGGCCACTTCTACCGAACAAACATCGCGGCTTTGTATTTAACAAGGGATTACGACCCCTTTCCAACACAGCGCTTGTCGCCGAATCTAAATCATAGCCGTCCTCTGTCCGTTGTCAAGTTTGCGTGGCGTGCGACAGAAGTTTCCTAATCAGAACGAAAAAAGGCAAGTATTTTGGTTCAGAAAAGGCGGGAGCTGTCGAGCAGGAATGTTACGGGGCCATCGTTGATGCTGCTTACGTGCATATACTCGCCGAAGATTCCTTTTTGAACAGCGACGCCCCTCTGGCCGACAAGCTCGATGACCTTTTCATAAAGCTGCTGCGCCAGTATCGGCTCGGCGGCGGCATCAAAACCAGGTCTGCGGCCTTTGCGGCAATCGCCATGAAGAGTGAAATTGCTGACGAGCAGAATCTCTCCGCCGATATCCAGCACGCTTCGATTCATTTTGCCGGCCTCGTCGGCAAAGATGCGCAGGTTCACGAGTTTGTCGGCGATAAACTCGGCATCCTGCAATCCATCGCCCCTGCCGACACCGAGGTAAACCAGCAAGCCCCTGCCGATTTGCCCGACTACGTTGTCACCGATTTTGACCGCGGCCTCCAACACTCGCTGCACAACCACCCGCATAGTTACCTTTCTCTTATCGTTTCTTTCCTGCGGAGTGTCATCTGCTATCGACTATTCACTAACGACCGACGACCAATCAGAACCACGGCGATGCGCTCGCCCTTCGAATGTGCAGCTCATCTATGACGGCGTTGCCCTTGTGCGTAACAAGATAAACAATCAGTTCGGCGATTTCCTTCGGCCTGATAAGCTCGCTCTTTTTTATGTCCGGCCGGACCCTGCGGACAAGCTCGGTGTTCACTCCGCCCGGGCAGAGCAAATGCACGCGGATATTCGAGTCTTTAAGCTCCTCAGACAACGATATTGTCATCCCGCGAAGGGCATGCTTTGAAGCGGTGTAGGCGCTTTGAAGCGGGTAGCCTTTGACGCCGACAACTGATGCGATGTTTATAATGTAAGCTGATTTTGCTTTCCTTAACAGCGGCAGCGCTTCCCTGCAAAGGATAAACGGCGCACGCGAATTGACGCTGATGCAGCGGTCCCAATCTTCGGTTGCGGTCTGCTCCAGCTTTGCAGAATGAGTGACGCCGGCATTGTTGACCAGGATATTGAGCCGGCCAAATTTTTTGTTGGTTACACCAATGAGGTTTTTAATGGATTCCTCTTCGGTCAGCTCGGTAACGACAATCTCGGCTTTTCCACCCGCCTTCGCCACCTGGCCGGCGGTTTCCCGCAATTTGCTGATTGTGCGTGCAGCGAGAACGACAGTCGCCCCCTCTTTTCCCAAAGCGATACTAATGGCCCTGCCGATTCCTCTGCCGGCACCCGTTACTATCGCGACCTTCCCTGACAGTCGTTTTCTCATTTCGGAACTTCCCTGCTCTCACGCACAGAGGACAAAATTCCCCATCTGCAACGGGCAATAGAAATCACGCCGGGTTTGCAACAACAAGTTCCAAGTACGCGGAGGTCCTGCCAATCGTTTAGCGTCTGCGCAGGCGATTTCTAATCTGGTCATCTTCTCTATACTGTTCCTGTCCGGTTCCCGGCTGCGTACCTTCGGGCGGATACGTTTCGGTCCCGCCGACACCGCCCGCTGGCACCTGCTGCTGGTCGGGGTAACGCGACCGCGTCCGTAATCCCCCCCCTCTGGGCTGCCGCAGGGCCTTGGCTTCCTCGTCCATTTTTCTGACAAGCTTTATGGTCCGCTCCTGCCTTGTCAGCGCCAGGCCGTCAATCGCCGCAACCGTCTTTGTTGCTTTCTCCTCAACGGCAATTTTTCGTATGAACTCAAGTTCGGCCCTGACCTGCCTCTCCATCGCTCTTGCCAGTATCGCCCGGTTATCAGTCGTTTTCTGCAGCCATTCGCGCATCTCAGTCTGGCTCTGCCGGTCCAGGTCCTGCAACCCCTTGTCAAGCCCGGCGTAAGATTTGAGCTTGGCGCGAATTTTATTGGGGTCGGCAAATGCGTTCGGCTCGGTTCGCAACACTCCAAGACCCGGCACCTGCCGCGAAGCGCCTTCCTCATTGACATTGTTGTAATCGACCGGAGGCAGCCGAAGCCGGGGAAGCTGAGCGACCCTCTGCTCAGGCGCAGCAAAAGCCGTGATAAAGCCAACGAATGCAACCACCAAAATCACTGTCAGGATAACAGAACGGTTCATAAGAGTTCCTCCAAGAAAATTGAGTAATTGACAATCTTAGTTGACCGGATAACAGACTGATATTATTATACTCACTGTTAATCGCGGCACACAAAAATTATCCAAATTTACAATCGCCCGGCCATTTCTCTCAAATCTGTTCCTCGCAGACCATACCGAGTCGTTCCATAATGCCGTCAAACACATCCAGAGAGTAAAATTCGATAATTATCTTTCCCCGCTGCCCTTTCTTTCGCGTCTCAATAGTCACCTTTGTGCCAAGCTGGCTGCTGAGTTTCTGTTCGAGGTCAAAGATATGAGGCGGTTTCGAACGGACAGTCGCCTTCGCCTGCCCCGAGACAACAAGGTATCTCTGGACCAATCTTTCGACCTCGCGGACACTGAGCCGACCAGCCATTGCCCTGTTGGCGAGCTTGCGCCTCAGCTCATCAGTAGGCAGGGTGAGGATGGCCTTGGCGTGGCCGGCAGTTAGCTGGCCTTCCTCCAGCATCTGCTTGACTTCTGGCGGTAAGTCCAGCAGCCGCAGATAGTTAGCGATGACAGAGCGGTCTTCGCCAAGCCGCTCGGCGGCTTCCGCCTGGGTAAGAGAGAAGGTCGCCACATAGTTCTGGTAGGCCCTGGCCCGCTCAACAGGATTCAGGTCGGAGCGGTGGATGTTCTCAATCAGCGCCCACTCGAGCATTTGCTCATCTGTCGCCTGGCGAACCAGTGCGGGTATCATCGCCAGCCCAGCCAGCCTGGCTGCCCGAAACCGGCGCTCGCCGGCAATCAACTGGTATCCTGGCCCCAGCGGGCGGACAATCACCGGCTGGAGCACACCATTGGCCTTTATAGATTCCGCCAGTTCCGCCAGCTCCTGCTTATTCCAAACTGTGCGGGCCTGATAAGGATTCGGTGAAATGGAATCGATGCCTACCTCCCGGAGTGCGCTTTGTAACTCCTTATCCGGCGGCAAGTTAGGGCTGGCGGGTGGGCCAGGCGGCAAGTGTTCTGCTTCTGTGGGGCCAAATATTATAGGACTAAAAATCGCCTCAAGTCCTTTGCCGAGGTGCTTTGGTTTCTCCTTCTTGTCGGTATTCATAGTAAGAGCTCCTTTATGTCATACATCTTCCATCCTTATATCTGTCCCCTGCCGGATTGTATTCGGGACAACTCAAATACTATTTCGGAATTTTCTGTCGAAATTCTCCAGTGCTCTCGACAAGAAAAAGGCCATTTTGAAAAAAATTGTTTCACGTGGAACAAGAGAAACCACTGCTCTCGAATTTCCCAGGTCAGCAACGAAGATTGCCTACGGACCGTGACTCGGTGACAAAGGAGCGAAGGTAAAAAGATATGGCACAACGGTGAAACGGTCGGACGGCTGGACGGTCATTACGAGCGTTCAGCGTACAGCGTTTAGCGTATAGTCCTCCAAAACGTATTGGCGGATGAAATATGAAATAGGAGAAACGATATACGGCATACAAACCACAAGCCGTGAGCGTATAGCGGATAGCGTTCAGGCAAATCAAAAATCAAAATGAGCCGCCATACGCTTGGCGGACAAAATTCAAAAGGGGTCGAAGGCACAAGAGATGATATACGCAATACGAAATAGGCACGACGAAACACAAACCACAAACGACGGGCATCGAGCAGCGAGATGTGTTTCACGTGGAACAATAACCTCGCGGAAAACCCGCAGACAGATAGAGTAGAAACAACCAATAAATAAACGAAATCCACACATTTAGCCACACCGGAAAGAGTCATTGAAAGGAAATTGGAAATCAAAAAGACAAAAATCTGATGTTAGTTGGAAATACACCAAACAGCCGCCCTGTCACTGACGCGTGCCGCCGCTGCTTACGGTGCGTTGAATCTGCCCAGCCAGAAGGTCAAGGACCTCATCCTCGACCAGGCGAAAAGATAAGTTTTACCGCCCCAGGGTCAGGTGGCTGCCGGGAAATCGCTCGAAGCCCCCTATAGCAGAAATGCTTAACACCCTACGCAAAAATGCTCAAGTGACTATAGCAAATCTGCAATCCGACTTAAGCAATTCTGCGTAACTACTAATAACAATACTAAGAAAGAAATAATAAAAGAGATTATATCGCCGCCTCGCCTTTGCCTGCCTTTGGGCAGGCTTCGGCGGCTCCTGTGAACGGCAAATGGAGAAGCGACTGTTTTTGTCGAGACAAAAAAGTTGACAATTATTTGCAAGACTGGTAGTTTCTGGGGCTGAAAGCTATTCGGCCCGGCGAAAGCGGGGCAGTTTTGGTTTCAGGCAGGATAATTTCTTGTAGGAGGCATAAAAATGCAAGCGCGTGTTAGTTTAGTTATTGCCATTATATTGGCAGGTTTGGCGGCATGCAGTTTTGGGCAGGAAGCCGCTAAGGTGCCCGAAAAGGTCGCCTCTCCCAATGACGTAAATGCGACAATCGCCATATCTTTTCCTTATGTTGCCGAGATAGCCGGCGATGATATTTATATCCGCTCCGGTCCCGGCACAAATTACTATAACTGCGGCAAGCTCAGACGAGGCGACAGAATTCAGGTGGTCAGCACCCAGTTTAGCTGGTCCCGCATTGTGCCGCTTCCGGGCAGTTTCTCCTGGATTTCAAACCAGTATGTCAGCGTTGACCCGAACAATCCCAATGTGGGGATTGTTACCGGCGACAACGTTCGGGTTTATGCCGGCTCGGATTTTGTAAGGCCGATTCACTCTACGACGCTGCAGTTAAAGCTCAGCCGCGGCGACAAAGTGAAGCTGCTGGGCGAGGAGCAGGAAAATTATTACAAGATAGCTGCGCCGGCAGGGGCATATCTTTGGGTGAGCAGCGAATACGTAAAGCCGCTGGGGCCTGTCGGGCAATTGCCGGTGGTTGTTGAGGTAAAGGTCGGGCCTAACGATGTTACGGCGGCTGCTTTACCGAAGGCCTCGGTTGAAGAGCAGAAGCTGAAAGAATACTACGAATTGGAGAAACGCCTTCAGGCCGAGCGGGCCAAGCCGATAGGCCAGCAGGATTATGCGGGCATAAAGAAAGGTTTTGCCGCCATTGCCGCCAACAAGGAGGCGGGCAAGGCCGCTCGTTTCGCGGAATTCCTGCTCAAGCAGGTGGAGCGTTTTGAGCTGGCCGGCGTGGTAAGTAAAGAGGTCCAGCTTCAGGAATCGCAATTGCAGCAGACGCGGGAGCGTATCGATAAGGCCCGCACCGCGAGACTGTCGAAGCTTGAGGAGCTTGGGAAGTTTGCGGTCATAGGGCAGCTCAAGAGCTCCAGCATTTTTGGCACCGAGCTGCAGGTGCGACACTACCGCATTGCCGATGAATCGGGCAAAACGATTTGCTATGCCTTCCCTGTCGGCCAGGCCGCAGCGGCGGACTTTAACAAGTTTACGGACCGCAAGGTCGGTCTTATCGGGGTTCTTGAGGCACATCCGCAGACCGGAAAAGCCCTGGTCAAGTTCACCGAATTGGTTGAGCTGAAATAAACTGCTGTTCAGCCGCGGGCGGCAAGAACTTTGTCGTGCATCAGGTGATTGCGAGCCGCTCTGCAGATTCGTATATAAACGCAATGTCTGGTCAGAAAATAAAAAAGTCGCGTCTATAACGGCGCGACTTTTTTATTAACTGTAAGTCCTTATCACAGGCGAGGTTGCCCTGTGTTAATCTTTTCCGGGCACCGCCGCAACGTCATCAGCCGGAGCCTTCACGTCGTCCTTCTCGAAATCTTCTGCGCTCGGTTTGAGGGTCAGGTTGTACCACGGTGAATTCTTGTTTTCGACAACATCCGACCATTTGACCAGCTTGCCGGTGTAGGTGGAGATTCGGCTCATAATCGCCACGAGAGTTGATTCGGCGACATTTCGCGCCTCATTGAGAGGCTTGCCTTTGATTATGCTGTCGAGCAAATCAACGTGCTCCTGCACGTAGGGTCCGCCTTGTTCAGGGAAATCGGGTGCGGTGATGTTTTTGCCCGACTTAAGACCGCCGCCGCCCCAGGTCTCGCCTTCGGTTCCGGCGAAGAACTCCCTTACATCGCCGTCTGTGCCGTTGACCTGTCGGCACATACTATGGATGTGACAGCCGTCCCCGTAGTCGAGGTCCACGCTGAAGAAATCGAACTGGTTGCCGGTCTTTCGCCTTGCGCGTCCGCCGAAGCCGAGCGCCGCCACGGGCGGATGTCCGATGTACCAGTTGGCAACATCAAGATTGTGCACATGCTGCTCGACAATGTGGTCGCCGGACATCTCGGTGAAGCTGACCCAGTTGCGGACCATATAGTCTGCGTCGCTCTCGTTCGGTTTACGCTTCTGATACCACAGTGCGCCGCCGCACCACCATACACAGCCGCCGACGATTTTGCCTATAGCGCCCTTTTCGAGGGCGTAGGCGATTTTACGGTAGCCGCTCTGATGTCTGCGCTGGGTGCCGGCGACGACCGCCAGACCTTTTTGCTTTGCCATTTCGCCCGCCTCAATAATCTTTCGTCCGCCTGGCGGGTCAACGGCAACGGGCTTTTCCATAAAGACGTGCTTGCCGGCCTTGATTGCCGCTTCAAAATGAACGGGCCTGAAGCTCGGCGGCGTAGCCATCACCACGACGTCGGCGTTTGTCTCGAGGAGTTTTTTGTAGCCGTTTCCTCCGCCAAAGCATCGCTCCGGCGGGACATTATGGGCCTTGCCTGTATCCTCGGCTTTGCCCTTGAACCAGTCGGCAGTCGCAACGACTTCCATGCCCACGCCGAGGTGCTTGCCCGCCTCCAGGCAGTTTTCCAGAGCGCCACTGCCGCGGCCGCCGCACCCCAATAATGCCACACGGAATTTCTGTTCTCCCGCGGCGAATATACGGTTCGTTGCCACCCCCATAGCTGCCAGCGCTGCGGATGCCTTGATGAAGTCTCTACGAGAAACATCACCGGTTTTCTTATTTGGTTTCTTGTTCATGAATAACTCCTTTCACTATTGTCACTATAGTTTTCCACAAAATATGCGGGTATTTTGCCAGACAGCATCGACAAAGTCAGCTTAATTGAACTTCTCCTCTCTGCGCTTAACGCAAACCATCCGGTTAAACGGCTGCCTGCTTCCATTGCTCCTCCAAGAAGCGGAACGATTTTGGTATCTCAACTTCCGGGTCGCCCTTGCAGCCGCATTCCAGACTGCAATAGTCCTGATAGCCGATTATCTTTAAGCCGCGGAAACCGTCCACAAAGCTCCGGTCATCCTGGCCGGGGAGATTTCGTTTCGCGCTTGCCAAATGGACGTGGTGCAGATATTTTCCCGCCGAAAGGAATGCGCCCCAGTCGCTGGTTTCTTCGATATTCATATGATAGAAATCGCCCATCATACAGATACCGGGATGTTTTACGTCGCGGCAGATAGCCGCTGCATCCGCCAGCAGCCGCAGGAAGAATGCCTCGCCTCGATTGAGCGGCTCCAGCAAAATCCGTGTGCCGCATTTTACTGCGTGCTCGCCGAGGTCCGGCAGCATATCGACTAAAATCTTTCGGCCTTCCTTGTTATCCAGGGTCGTTTGATTGTTGAACGCAGGAACAATTATCAGGCCTGTTGATTCGAGATCTCCTGCTGCGGCGAGGATTTCCTTAATGGTCCTGACCGCCTTTTCGCGTTCTGCGCCGTCGTGGGAGATGGGGGCTCCCGAGTAACCGGCGCATATAGCGCTTATCCTGACGTTTGTGCCCTTGATTGCTTCCTTGATGCTTTTTACCCTGCCGGTCAGCCCGCCACCATTTACTTCGAGCCCTACGCCGCCCCATTTCTCTAACTTGGCAACTTTTTCCTGCAAGCTGCCGCCCGGTATGCGGCTATCCTGGCTGCCCAGTTTCAGCGCACCCTGTTTGCGAGCTGGGACGGATTCCTGAGCCCGGGCAGAAACACCGGCCCTGTGCATACCGGCAATAACCGCCGCTCCAGCAACAGTTTTGATAAAGCCGCGGCGTGAAATCCTCTCAAACAGGTGTGACAGATTTTCCTTCTGGTTTTTCATTTTGGCACTCCTAATGGCTTATACTATTATGTTGCAGATATACTCCTTAATTTGCAAACATTGGATACACCTCACAGCCGCCAGGGGGCGCGCATCGGCCGGGCCAGCAGCCGGTTGGCCTCGTCATCGTCGAGAAACTTTTCGCCGGCGGGGTCCCATTTGAGCTTGCGTTTCAGCCGGACCGCTATTTCAGCAATCAAGCCCAGATACGAAGCCTTATGGCCGGCCTCTACCGGCGATACGGGGTCGCTGCGGGTTCGCACGCACTGCAAAAAGTCACCGTGATGGTCGGATGACTCGTGGAGGCGGACCTCATCCGGCCTGGTCTTTACATCCAGCAGCGACGCCGGCTCCGCCCAGATTCCTGCGCGGTCAACATATACCCAGCCCTTGTCGCCCTCGAAGCGGCATCCTATTTTGTTTGTATTACCGGCATCCGTATAGGTCATTCGCAGGCCGCCGGCGTAGCGGAAATCAGTCTGCCAATCATTGATGTTGTCGGTCAGGCCGTCATTGCGATAACTGCCTTTGCCTTCGATTTCGACCAGTTCGGCGGCGACTGTCGGGCAGCCCCAGTTGGCGATATCGAGGTGGTGGACGCCCCAGTTGACAATAAAACCTGCACAGTAGTCCCATATCAGGTACCAGTCCGGCCAAGCCAGGCGTCCGCCGTTATAAGGTTTCATAGGCGCCGGGCCGATGTACATCTCGTAGTCAAGTCCCGGCGGAATCGGCTCCTCGACAAGCGGCTTGAGGTACGTCCGTTTATACTCGGGCCCGGGCGCACCGACCTTGATTGTGTGGACCTTGCCGATATAGCCGTTAATCGCCAGTTCGCAGGCGAGCCGAAACCTGCGGTCCGAGCGCTGCTGTGTGCCTGTCTGAAAAATTCGGCCGTATCTCCGCACCGCATCGCGGATTGCCTGGCCCTCGACCACGGAGACGCCGAGCGGCTTTTCGCAATACATATCCTTGCCGGCGCGTGCGGCTGCCACGGCGATAATCGCATGCCAGTGGTCCTGGGTGGTGATGGCGACCGCATCGATATCCTGACGGGCAAGCACCTCTCGAAAGTCGTTATAGGCGGCACATCCTTTATCGCTATAATGCTCGTCCACGATGCCCTTGGCTTTTTCGCGTCTTTCCTGCCAGACATCGCAGACCGCCACGACCTGGGCATCTTTGTGCCCCATAAGCGCCCGCATATTGGAGACACCCTGGCCGCCCACGCCGATGCTGCCTATCACGATGCGGCCGCTCGCCGGCGCAGTCCCATCTTTACCAAGGGCTGACGAGGCGACAATGGACGGGAAAGCCGCCACGCCAGTCGCAATGCCTGCCGACTTTTTCAAAAACGACCGCCGGTTAATCTTTTCCTGTCGCATCGATAGCTCTCCTCAGGTAATAGCGGATAGCGTTCAGTTACTATCCGCTGCACGCTCTACGCTAAACGCTTACTTTTTGAACGGCGTCCACTTTTGCTTACTCTTTGTGCTTGCCAGGACGCTCTGAATAAACAACATTCCCCGCAGGCCGTCATCAACGTTCGGAAAGTCCGTTACGATGGGGTCGGGCTTCCTGCCTTCCAGATGCGCACGCAGGGTGTCGGCAAAGTTGCAGTAAATGTTGGCGAACGCCTCAAGGAACGCCTCAGGGTGGCCGGATGGCAGGCGTGTGGCACGCGCTGCCGCTGCGCTTTTTGCGCCGACATAGCCGTTTCCGCGGCGCCAGACCTGCATCGCCCCATCCGGCTCTTTGATGTAGAGGTAGTTAGGATGCTCCTGATGCCATTCCAGCCCTTTCTTTTCGCCATAGACCCAGATGGCGAGGTTGTTTTCTTCGCCGATGGAAATCTGGCTGGCGTGGAGGATTCCTCTTGCGCCGTTATTGAAGCGGAGCAGGCAGTTGCCGTCGTCATCGAGCGCTCTGCCTTTTACGAAAATCGTCAGGTCTGCGCACAGTTGGGTAATCTTAAGCCCCGTGATGTACTCGGAGAGGTTTTCGGCGTGGGTGCCGATGTCCCCCATACAGCCGGCGCCGCCGCTTTGCTTGGGGTCGGTCCGCCAGGAGGCCTGCATATGACCTGTCCTTTCCAGCGGGGTGGCCAGCCAGCCCTGCGGATACTGCACGACAATCTTGCGAATTTCGCCGAGTTCGCCTCCTCTGGCCATATCTTTTGCGAGCTTGACCATCGGGTAGCCGGTGTAGTTATGCATCAGGCCAAACACCAGGCCGGAGCTTTTAACGAGCTTGTTCAAGGCCTTCGCCTCGTTGACGTTAAATGTCATCGGCTTCTCGCACATTACGTGGAAACCGGCCTTGAGGAAATCGCGGGCGATGGGGAAGTGCCAGTTGTTCGGCGTGGTGATTGCGACGAAATCAATCCGCTCGCCCTGCGGCAGCCTGCGCTCACCCTCAATCATTTCTTTGTAGGTGCCGTACACTCGCCTGGTGTCGAGGTAGAGCTGCTTACCCATCTGTCTGGATTTTTCAGGGTCGATATCGAATGCCCCCGCCACCAGCTCAATTTGCCCATCCATCCGGGAGGCCTTGCGATGGACTTCGCCAATGAAGGCACCCGGTCCGCCGCCGACCATTCCCATTTTCAACTTACGGTCAAGTTTCATACCTGCACTCCTTTCAAAAGTGTTCGCTCTCCTGTATTGTTTCCGCCACCCCCGAATGTTTCTGTCGGGGGCCAGCTTTGGCAGATTCATCGATGAACTACCAGCGATGAACTACGAAGCGTGTAATTATAGGGATTTTGAGCTGCAAGGCAATTCAAAAAGCTGTCTTTTTTCGGTTTCCGCCTTCTTCCGCCAACCTGGCCCCCGACAGAAACATTCGGGGGCTTCATAAGGGCGGTCCTTGTATGCAAAACCAATACGGGATACGAGTAAGTTTGAATTGACAATGGTTTCCTGAAAGTTATAAAGGGGTAAATCCGCCTTCGGCGGAACAAAAACTATGGATACCGATATAAGCACAAGAGCCGTCGATTTGTATTTCATTCCTGTTCAAACACGGGTCCCGCTCAAGTTCGGCGCCGAGACGCTAACTTCGGTCGTATGTGCGAGGGCCTGCGTAACGGTTGCCAACCGTCAGGGACAAAAGGCACAAGGCTGGGGCGAGACGCCGTTGAGCGTGCAGTGGGCCTGGCCCGGCAGCCTGCCGTATCAGCAAAGGTGCGAGGCGATGCAGCTTTTTTGCCGCATTCTCGCCCAGACCTGGGCGAAGTTCGAGCAGTGGGGACATCCTGTTGAATTGGGCAGCGACTTCATCGAGTCGGTCCTGCCCGGCCTTTTGAATGAGCTTAACCGTCAGCGGGGCAAGCAAAAAGAGCCGATGCCGTATCTGGCGGCATTGGTGTGCTGTTCGGCATTTGATATTGCCCTGCATGATGCGTACGGCCGGCTTCTGGGGCTGGATGTGTATTCCACTTATAATCGCGACTTTATGAGTCGGGACCTGGCGGATTTCATTGAGCCTGCTCCCGGGTTCAAGTTTTCGTTCGCAGGCAGGCACCCGGCTGATTTTCTGGTCTTCCCGCCCCCGCGAGCACTGCCTGCCTGGCATCTGGTGGGGGGGAAAGATTTGCTCGAAAAGTCCGAGCTGAGCGGGGCAGAACCGGATGATGGATATCCGGTATTATTGCGGGACTGGATAAAACGCGACGGCCTTAAATGTCTGAAGGTCAAACTACGCGGCGACGATGCCCCGTGGGATTACGAGCGCCTCGTCCGTGTCGGCAAGATTGCCCTTGAAAACGATGTTCTGTGGCTGAGCAGCGATTTCAACTGCACGGTCACCGACCCTGCTTACGTCAACGATATTCTGGACCGGCTGATAGCAGAGCATCCGCACATTTACCAGATGATTCTGTATGTGGAGCAGCCGTTTCCTTATGACCTGGAGAAAAATCAGATTGATGTTCACAGCGTCTCGGCACGCAAACCCCTCTTTATGGATGAGAGCGCCCACGACTGGAAATTGATAAGGCTCGGCCGCAGCCTGGGCTGGTCGGGCGTGGCGCTGAAGACCTGCAAAACCCAGACCGGCGCCCTGTTGAGTCTGTGCTGGGCCAAGGCGCACGGGATGACTCTAATGGTGCAGGACCTGACCAATCCGATGCTGGCGCAGATTCCGCACGTTCGCCTTGCGGCCCACGCGGGAACGATTATGGGAGTTGAGACCAACGCAATGCAGTTTTACCCTGCTGCTTCGGCGCCGGAGGAGGCCGTGCACCCGGGGCTTTATCGACGCCGCAACGGGCAAGTTGACCTCTCAACATTAAGCGGCCCGGGCTTCGGCTATAGATTAAGTGAGATTAAAAGGCAATTGCCGGAATCAGCGGCAAGGTTTAGCAAGTGAAGTTCCGCCTTTGGTCCGCCAAAGAAGTCCTGGCGGAAACAATGAACTATTTTGTCCGATTGTGGAGTAATGAAAAATGGCAAAATTAAGCGCGTTTGCGGATGAGGTGACGGACGATTTTTTGGGGCAGGTTAAATACCTTGTCAAAGAGCGGGTCGGTTACATTGAGCCGCGTTTTATCGACAAAAAAAATATTATGGACCTGACCAAAGATGAGCTTAACGATGCGAGAAAACTGATGCAGGACAACGGCCTGAAGGTCAGCGCCATCGGCTCACCGATAGGAAAGGTGCGGCTGGATGAGCCTTTTGCGCCGCATCTGGACAAGTTCAAACGCGCGGTCGATATGGCGATACTCTTTGAGTCGCCGTATATACGGATGTTCAGCTACTATGCCCCGCAAGGCCACAACATCGACGAGTATCGTGACCAGGTTATGGAGAGAATGGCGGCCAAGGTCGAGATGCTAAAAGGCATCGATGTTACAATGGTCCACGAAAATGAGGCGCACATTTACGGCCATAGCGCCCGGAATTGCGTTGACATTGCCAAGGCCATCAATTCGCCGAAACTTCGTCTTACATACGACCCCGCCAATTTCGTGTGGGCGGAGGGCATCACGGATAACGTTGAGAGCTGCTGGCCTTTGATGAAACCTTATGTCGTGCACGTTCACATCAAGGACTGGAAGCTCGGCGCAAAGGACGTCGGCAGCATACCGGGCGAAGGCGACGGCCAGATAAAAGAGCTTCTCGCCGAGCTTGCGGCAATGAACTACGATGGCTGCCTTACGATGGAGCCGCACCTGCAGGCCGGTGGGCAATTCGGCGGCTCCACAGGCCCGAAGCTTTTCTCCAAGGCAATTGCAGCAGTCAGAACAATTGCAGATGAGGTTGGACTGGAGTTATCATAAGATTATCCGCCTCTGGCGGATAAACAACGAACAATGAACGTGAAGGGATAGATTATGAAAACCTGGAACTTCGGGATAATCGGGGCGGGGCTGATTGCCGATTTTCACGCAAGGGCGATAGCGGAAATTCCCAACGCGAAATTGATGGCCGTCTGCGACGTGGTTGCGGACAAGGCGAAAAAGCTGGCGGAAAAATTCGCCGTCACGCCCTTCGCAAGCTACGAGGAGATGCTGAAGCTAAAAGAAATCGACATTGTTACTATTGCCACGCCGAGCGGTCTTCATCTGGAGCCGACCGTCGCCGCCGCCAGGGCAAGTAAGCACGTGATTTGCGAAAAACCTCTGGAGGTTACCTTGCGGCGGATAGACGCTATGATAAAGGCCCACGAAAAGAGCGGCACTCGCCTGGGCGGCGTATTTCCATATCGATTTAACGATGTAATGGAGCCCCTCAGGGACGCGATAAAGTCGGGCCGGTTCGGCGTGATTACTTATGCCGGCGTCTATGTCCCCTGGTGGCGGACCGACGAATATTACAAAGACTCCTGGCACGGCACGTGGAGGCTGGACGGCGGCGGGGCCTTAATGAATCAATCCATCCATATGGTCGATATGCTCTGCGATGTGATGCCGCCGATTGTATCAGTGCAGGCCCTAACGGCGAAACTGGGTCATCCGCAGATTGAAACCGAGGACACGGCGGCAGCCGTCCTGCGTTATGCCAACGGAGCACTGGGAATTATCTATGGCACGACCGCTTCCTGGCCGGGACAGTTCAGGCGATTTGAGATTACAGGCACAAAAGGCACGGCAGTGCTCGTTGAGAACAGTCTTACCGTGTGGCAGTTCGCCGACCAAAGGCCGGAAGACGAGGAGATACGAAAAAAGTTCGGCAAAATCGCGGGCGGAGGAGGCGTAGCGGACCCTGCGGCCATCACTCACGAGAACCACAGACGCAACTTCAAGGCCTTCATCGATGCCCTCGAAAGCGGCCGGGACTTCTGGATAAGCGGACGCGAGGCCCGCAAGGCCGTGGAGGTGATACTGGCAATATACAAATCCGCCAGAGAGCAAAGGCTTGTCAGATTGACCCGATGATACGCTGCACGCACGGCTTAGTATAGTTCATAGTTCTTCGATGAATCCGCCAGAATTGGCGGAAACACAGAACTCATAACTTGAATACCTGAATATCAGTCTGGTCTTGTATCTGCGGCTTTGTATCGCGGATAACGAACCCGGGATTTTCCACGGTTGTCTGTTTTCTTTTCTGGAAAATCGACGGTTTTTCCCTGGCGAATTTTACCCCCCTGCCGGTAACGATTTCTTTTTCTTCCCTGACGAAGTCAATGTACTGCAGTATCGACCAGGCGCTATTGTCCCAGCGCATCTGATAACCCCTCTGGTGGGCCTCTTTTTCCATCATAAGGCGTTTATCCTGATTGAAGACCAGATAATCGAGTGATTCGGCTATTTGCTCGACCGAAGGTTCGCCCGGGTCAACCAGAATGCCTCTTGCGTGCCGGCCTATGACGACGCCCTCCGGGCAGCGTTTATTCGAATGAATCAGCTCCACCGCATATCTGAACTTGGTTGCTATCGCGACCCTGCCTGAGCCGAGCGTGTCTGCCAGCACCCCGCTCGATATCTGGTGCATATTAAGGTAAGGCAGCACCATTACGTTCGTCGCGCCGTAAAGCTTTAACAGCATGCCCTCGTCCAGGAAAATATCGAGAAAAACAACGTCGTATTGCTCGAAGTCGGTTGTGCCGAGCTCTTTTACCTTGCACCATTTTAATTTTGATTCTTCGAGGGCCTGAGTCAGGACTGCCTGATATTGTCGGTATGGCTCGCCTCCATCTGCCTTTATAAATTCAGGATGAAATTGGCCGGCAATCAGATAAACCAGGTTTTTTCTCTGGCTCACCGTGCAGGACTCATCCAGGAATTTGCCGTAGGCCCGGATGCCGTATTGTATCCCTTTGTCGGGAGAGAGAAGCCCGAGGGTGGTAATCAGGAAGCGGCTCTCCAGGCCGTATCCCTTTTTTACCTCCAGCCGGTCGTACTGGGAAGGGTGCTGCATCCTGACGCCGTGGTCGATGTGTTTGAGCTTTGAGCGGTCAATTCCATAGATAGGCGAGCCGAGGATGTTAATTGCGCTTTCCGTTGTTACGATAAGGCCGTCGCTGTTTTTGGCCAGCTCCTGCAAAGTATTTTTCTGATGCAGGTCCGGGCCGTCAAGCACAGTATGCAGATATACTAATGTTGTCAGGCCGCGCTGGTGAAATGTCTTTGCCATATCGACGAAATTGACGCCCTGGCCGTCCCTGCCGTCCTTGGACGGGTCAAGGCCATATTCGTGCTGGAGCAGGACAATGGTGGGATTGGCGCTCTCGTTTGCGCGGGCCAGGATGTCGGCGATAATAAAACCCCAGGATTCCGAATTGTATTGGTCGAGAACCAGGTCAACGGGTATGGCGTACGGCCCGCTGCCGTTGTCGATGGCCGCAACCCTTATGTGCCCGACCTCTCCGGTGAAGTGTTCGAGGGCGTTCGCCAGGTCCCGTGAAAATGTCCCTATGCCGCACCTGCGAGGCGGATAGGTGCTGACGATTCGTATATTGTATGGCATCGCAAATCCCTCCTTAGATTATTAGTTTCGAGTCTTGGTTTTGAGTTTTTAGTTCCATATCCGCAACCCGGTAACGCAGCAACAGCGGCCCCCGCTTCTGTCTTCGACAAAAGACGCGGGTGGCACAAGCTACGAAACAGCCGACAGCACTCCTTTCACGTAGCCAATCGACTCGGCCAGTCCCGGCAGCGGGTCAGCAGAGTCCTTTTCATACTCGAAGGCCACTACGCCGGCATACCCAACCTTAAGCAGTGTCCGCAGAAATCCGGGGATGTCTATTGACCCTCTGCCGACCTCCACCGTCTTTGCCCCGGCTTTGTCGCCTTCGGTGAGCACCACGTCCTTGATGTGCACGTCGAACAGCCGCTCTGCAAATCGCTCTACTGATTCCGCCAGGTCTGCGCCTGCTCTGTATGTGTGGCCGATGTCATTGCAAAGCCCGATGCGCTTATCCAAGTTTTTTATTTTTTCATAGACGCTGGCCGGCGTGGGATACGTCTTGTCCCCCGGCCCGTGATTATGAATAGCAATTTTGATGCCATATTCCTGGACCTTTTTGTTGACCAGCGGCAGAAGCTCCGGCTGCGGCGCCGCGATAATGACTTTCATTCCGGCGGCTTTGGCGTAATCAAAGGCGCCATTTACCTCGGCTTCGTTTTTCATATAAATTACTCCGCCGCCGTAGAGTTCCAGTCCGGCTCCCTTGACCTTTGCCGCGACTGCTTTGATTTCGGCCTGCGAGCTTTCCAGCGGCAAATGGACGCTCTTGAGCGCGATAAATTTCAGACCGACTCGCCGTGTCATCGCCAGCGTCTGGTCCAGGTTGAATTCTCTCAGACTGTATGAAGCCAGGCCGACCTCAAATTTCCTCTTGCCTGTCGGGTTGGTCTGAGCGGCGGCGATGGGCGACCCGGCCGCAGTTATAAGCGAGGCTACTGCTCCTGCACCTGCTATTTGGATGAGCTGTCTTCTGGTTTTCATCTTTTTCATATCGTTTTTTCTCATAGGCTTGAATATCCCGGCGTTTTTGCCGGGGCTGCCGTCAAGATAAGGCAAAAACTGCTCCAAAGCAAGGAAATTCGTTTTGCGAACACAAGGCGATTTTGTATGATTATACGGCATAGAGAAACCATAGTTTCTTTTCTTCTTTACAATAGGAAGGATAACCCTTGGAGAATAAAGGGATTAAAGCGAATGTGCTGACCCGCCGGCAGTTTCTCAAAAGCTCCGCAGGCGCTGCCATTGGGGCGGCTTTACCGGGGCAGACAATTGTCCCATCTTCAGTGTTTGGCGAGGATGCCCCGAGCAGCCGCATCGCAGTGGGCTGTATCGGCGTCGGGCGTATGGGCCTGGGCGATATGAAGGAGATTTTGGGGTCCAAGCAGGCCCAGGTCGTTGCCGTATGCGATGTCGATTCCAAAAGACGGCAGCACGCAAAGCAGCTTGTTGAAACACACTATAGCGCCCAGCAGCGGGACGGAATCTACAAGGGCTGCGAGGCGTATAAGGACTTTCGAGACTTAGTTGCGAGGGAGGACATTGATGCGGTTACAATCTGCACGCCCGACCATTGGCATGCAATGCCCGCCATTGCCGCAGCCAGGGCCGGCAAGGATATTTTCATCCAGAAACCACTGACGCTGACGATTCCGGAAGGGCGGATATTGAGTGACACGGTCCGCCGTTACGGGCGCATCCTTCAGGTCGGAAGCCAGCAGCGCTCCGAGTCGAACTTCCGCTTCGCCTGCGAGCTGATCCGCAACGGGCGAATCGGCAAATTGCACACGGTAAAAGTCGGCTTCGGAACAGACCCGCCCACGGGGCCGCAAGCTTCTATGCCGGTCCCTGAATGGCTCGATTACAATATGTGGCTGGGGCCTGCACCCTGGGCCGCCTACACTGAAGAGCGAGTCCATCCGCAAAATGATTATGGCCGGCCAGGATGGCTGCGCATCTCGGACTATGGCTCAGGTATGATTACGGGCTGGGGCAGCCATCATAATGACATCGCCCAGTGGGGAATGGGGACCGAATACACCGGGCCTGTGGAGGTTGAAGGAGAGGCAGAATACCCAAAAGACGGCCTGTGGGACGTGCACGGGCCATTTCGCATCGAATATACTTATGCCAATGGTGTCAAACTTATTTGCGCAGACGAGGGCAAGAATAAGCCTGGTATTCTCTTTGAAGGCACCGAGGGCTGGGTTTATGTTGACCGCGGACGTATCGATGCGCAGCCAAAGTCGCTGTTAACCTCGACCATCAAGCCCGAAGAAATTCGTCTATACGAAAGCAACAACCACAAAGCCAATTTCCTTGAGTGCATTAAATCAAGGACGGAAACCATCGCCCCCGTGGAGGTCGGCCACCGCTCCTGCACTGTGTGCCTTTTGGGTGAGATTGCGATGCGGCTTGGCCGCAGGCTGAAATGGGACCCGAAGCAGGAAAGATTCATCAGCGATGATGAAGCCAACCGTATGCTTTCGAGACCAATGCGCAGCCCGTGGCATCTGTAAGAGAAACCCACGGAAAGTAATCAGGCACAGTTGGTTTATGAGGAGTATAAATGTGCCAGCGGATAAGACTTGTTATGGCATTGTTGATGGCCGCGGGGTGCGGTCTTGTGTCGTGTCGGCCCGAGTTTGTCACTGGTGTTCAGACAGCTTCGCAGCAGGTCAAGGCCGAGCTTCAGAAAGACAATATCACAGTTACCGTCGATGGAAAGCTGTTCACGTGCTATAAGTTCGCCGCATCACAGAAGTATCCGTATTTCTGGCCGGTGAATGGCCCCGCATCGGGCAAGTCCATCACCACGGAATCATCCGAACCCTATCCGCATCATCATTCGCTGTTTTTTGCCTGCGACCGTGTCAATGGCGGCAACTACTGGCAGGAGGTTAATGAGCAAGGACAAATCCTCTCGCAGGGACCAAAGATTATTGAACCATCAGGCAACAGAGTTGTCTTCACCGACAGGTGCTTGTGGCAGCAGCCGGGCAAAGACCCTGTTATCCTCGACCGGCGGCGTATCAAGATTACCTCGCCGAGCGAGAACCTTCGATTTATTGATTTTGATATTACCCTCGAACCGCTGACGGATGTCTGTATTCAGAAAACAAATCATTCATTGTTCTCTGCACGTGTCGTGCCCCAGTTAAGCGCCAGCCAGGGCGGTACGCTTATTAATGCCGAGGGCAGGACAGGCGAAAAAGGCACCTGGGGAGTTGAGTCACCGTGGTGCGATTATAGCGGCACGCGAAACGGCATCGCCGAGGGCATTGCCATTTTGCAGCACCCTCGCAATCGCTGGTTCCCCGCCAAATGGTTCACCCGCGACTACGGCTTTTTCTCGCCGACCCCGATGTTCTGGCTGGAAGGCGACAAGCTGGAGCTGAAAAAAGGAGAAAAACTAATTCTGCGATACCGCGTTGTCGTTCACGGCGGCGACGCAACGGCGGCACAGACAGGAGAGATTTTCAAACAGTACGAGCAGGCAGCCCGCGGTTCGGCAGATAAGTATTAGTCTTCGATTGGTTCGAACTCATCTTTACCGGCGCCGCACTCGGGGCAGACCCAGTCGTCCGGCAGGTCCTCAAACACAATGCCGGCTTCTATGCCGTTGTCCGGGTCGCCCACAGCCGGGTCGTAGATGTATCCACACCTGAGGCATTTGTATTGCTGCATATTTTCGTTCCCCATTCTACATGGTTTCTGTTCCGATGTATGCTCCGACACGTTGGTTATTTCCAGGCCGCCAGTTTCTCGCTCAATGTCACGATGTGGCCCATCTCCTCTTTTATAATGGCCTCAACTTTATCTTTGCCTGCCTTGCGGGAGACGCTTTCCTTAAGGGCGGTGTAGAATACGATGGAATCCTTCTCCATGCCGATGGCCATCCTTAAAATTTCCCCGGCTTTCCTGCCGGCCAGCAGCTTAGCCGGGTCGGCCCTGGTATCGAATACGTGCTCGCCGGCCATCACCCGCAGATACGACTGGGCCTGGCCGTCCGGGTCGAACACAAGAAGCTCCTGCTCCGGCGCCGAAAGCCGAGCCCGCATATCCACAAAGGTTTTCAGGTGCCGGTCCTCCATAGCAGCCAGCTCGAGCAGCGTTTCTTTTGCCGCCGGCAGCTCCTTTGCCGCAGCGCGATAAAACTTTGCGCCGTTCTTTTCGATTTGCTCCGCCATTTCGAAGACTTCATCTGCATTAAAAGGCATACCCATCTTTATTCTCCTTTGCCCGCTGCCGAGGCGGCTTTACGCTGGCCCAGTGCGCGGTCATTGACAGATACAGATAGGCCGAATAAAGTTCCGCGTTAATCTGCTCGTTTAGGGCTTTTTCCATTTTTGTGCTTAACATTTTATTTGCCCTCCCACAAGCTGTGGATATTGCAATACTCCCTTGCGGTTATTGAACGTGCCTGAACGTTAAATATCGCTTCCGGCACCTGGCCGGGGTTTAAGAACTGCCGATACACCCTGCCGTCAGCAAGAATTTCAATCCATTCGATATAGTGCTTTTCTTCCATCGGGTGAGGAATGCTACCGACCTTTACCTTTATGCCGCCCTCAATTTTTTCGATTACGGGCACGTGTTTTTCCTTGCCGACATCGGCGGTCTTGGCGGCGAGTTTTTCCATCGGCTTGCCGCAGCATACTAACTGCCCGTCGCCGCCGTGGAGGACCTCGACGATGTTGCCGCAGACCGCACACCTGTATATTTGAAGTTTTTCAGCCATAATTTTCCCCTTTCAGAATTTGGCGGTTTACGCTGTTTCTATTTGGCATTAGTGAGACGGTTGACTGCTCAATAATTAGCGGCTTCCATTTCGTAATAACTTCGAGGATGAGCACAAGCGGGGCAAATGTCCGGAGCTTCGGCACTTTCGTGAACATAGCCGCAATTTCTGCAAACCCATCTAACCGGTTTTTTGCGTTTGAACACCAGACCATCAGTTATATTCTTTGCCAGTGCAAGATACCGCTGTTCGTGACGCTTCTCAGCAACTGCAATATTCTTGAAAACGGTGGCGATTTCAGCTAATCCTTCTTTATCCGCTGTTTTGACGAAGCCCGGGTACATCTCGGTGCATTCGTAATGCTCGCCTGCCGCCGCTGTCTTTAGGTTTTCGAGGGTATTACCGATGACGCCGGCGGGAAACGCTGCGGTGATTTCCACTTCGCCGCCTTCCAGGAATTTGAACTCTCTTTTTGCGTGCTCTTTTTCCTGGTTGGCCGTCTCTTCAAAAATGGCGGCAATCTGTTCATAGCCGTCCTTTCTCGCCTGACTGGCAAAAAACGCGTAACGGTTCCTTGCCTGTGATTCGCCGGCGAACGCAGTAAGCAGGTTCTTTTCCGTCCGGGTCCCTTTGAGATTCATTTAACACCTCCCTTATATGAGATTGTTTCTATCGCCTCGCACCTTTATTACACAGGTCGCAGATGCCCTCAAAATATACGGTCTTCCTTAAAATGGTAAATTTTCTGCTGATGCTCTTCGGAACATAGATATTTTCAAATGGCTTATGGCAAAAATCAATAATTCTTTTGCACTTTATGCACTTAAAATGCTGATGGGCCGCCAGATTGCCGTCAAATCTTTTGGCGTCGCCCGAGCCTTCGACGATAAACGCCGCCCCTATATTGCTGAGGGTCAGCAGCGTCCTGTTCACCGTATCAAGCGAAATATTCGGAAAGATACGCTTTACTTTACGAAAGACCGCCTCTGCCGATGGGTGCTCATCTGTTTCGAGCAGCGCCCTGTAAACCGCTGTCCGCTGAGGCGTGACCTTCAGTCCCATCAGCCGGCACCTTTGCTGAAACTCGTCGGCGGTTTCTTTGTATCTATTATTCCTGCTGCTATTATTTCCTGCCATAAGGTGGATTAGCCTTTTTGTTTTTTGCCGCCTTGCCGGGGCCGTCAGCTCGATTGGCAAATCGTATTCAATACGATATAGTAGCTACTCCTATTTGTCAATGCCTGTTCTATATTTTCCCAGAAAAATTTTTACTGCGATTACAAATGTCTGCAGACCGGCGAAACGCGGTGAAATTTCTGCAGGTTCACGCTCTGCGTCACGCAATTGCCTATCATACCGGCAGGCATTGCCCACAGAATATTAGCAAAACTGAAACTATATATTAGAAAACCTGCGACAAAAGTAGTTGACAGCTCCGGAATTTCACGGTAGATTATTCACAACAATATAAAGTCACTGTGGTCGAAGTTCATGCCCAAGGCATGAACACGGGGGACCCGGATTTTGGGGGCGAATTCCCACTAATAAGGATAGGGCACTTTCAAGCCCGAGCCCGTCAGCTAACCCCGTAGACGTTTGGAAGGGCAATGGCAGAGATTAGGAAACTGTCCTTGTTGGCAGTTTTCATATTTCCCTTTGCCCCGAAAGGTAAAGGGGAATATGAAACTTTTACGGAATCATCTCAAGAGCGTCACCCCGCATCAATTCCTCGTACTTGGGTACCTCCTGGTAACGCTGATCGGTGCTACTCTGTTGTCGTTGCCGATATCGTCAGCACAGGGACAGCCCCAACGCTTCATCGACGCTCTGTTCGTGGCCGTATCGGGGATAAGCACAACCGGCCTGACAGTAGTCGATGTCGGCAGTTACTACAATACCTTTGGCCAGGTAGTCCTGCTCTGTATATTCCAAATTGGCGGCGTGGGCTACATGACATTCATCGTGTTTCTCATGTCTGTTCTCGGTATGAGATTATCGCTTGTCACCGCATCTGTAGCGAAAGAATCTCTATCGGGCACCGATTACAGGATGCTCGGCAGATTCTTCGGAGTAGTCGTGATTTTTACCTCATTATTTGAGCTCGCAGGTGCCGCGATACTAACGCTTTACTGGGCAAGAGAATTCCCTCTCGGGAAAGCGGCATACCTGGGGATATTCCATTCAATTTCTGCATTTTGCACAGCGGGTTTCAGCCTTTTCCCGGACAACCTGATGAAATACAAAAACAGTGCAATTGTGAACTCCACCATTATGATTGTCTCGCTGGCTGGCGGAGTGGGTTATATTGTTTTGCATGACCTGTATATCTATTTATCCAAGAAGCTTAAAGGCACCTACCCCAGAAGGCTTCTTGCGCATACAAAGATTGTCCTGACAGTATCCGCCGCAATTATGCTCATGGGAACGGCCATCCTGCTGACTGCAGAGAAATGGCCGCCGGCGACCCCATTCGGGGAGAGAGTAATGGTGTCTGCATTTCAGGCAGTCTCGGCGTCAACAACTGACGGGTTCAATACAATCGATATCGCAGGAATGAGTGCAACCAGCCTCACCTTCATAGTCATTCTCATGTTCGTCGGTGCATCGCCCGGCGGCACCGGAGGCGGAGTGAAAACCTCGACTCTAGGAGTCTGTCCGAGTAATCATTGAAAAGTTTATAGAGAGCCGATATAAGGTCCAAGTAGCTTTTGCATAAATCCTCAATTTCAGGAGACTCAAGGATGGGCAAAACATATCGGCCATGGAATC
>Ga0315291_10000456_pt1 | contig 53707 bp, 44 predicted proteins | sample YL17G12_20_MG_FD_203070 | JGI IMG/M metagenome (GOLD analysis project Ga0315291, IMG submission 203070) | Sediment microbial communities from Yellowstone Lake, YNP, Wyoming, USA - YL17G12_20 | ecosystem: Environmental > Aquatic > Freshwater > Lake > Sediment | place: USA: Wyoming | collected... | reverse complement strand
ACGAACGGGTTCACGAACGGGACCTACAAGGTCATTGTCTCGTTTGGAGCGGCGGACGAGAGTGGCAACCCGCTCGATGGAAACGGCAACGGAAAAGCCGATGGAGCGGCCGACAACGTGACATTCAACTTCAGCGTCGGTGTACCGATGACCGGGAAGCCCAAGCTGGTGAGCCGTTCCCTGGAGGGAAAAGGGATCCAGCTCGATTCAGTCCTGGTCATCGCATTTGACCGGAAGATGAACCCCGACTCTGTAAGCCAGGCCTTCAAGATAGTACCGGCCGTAGAAGGCGCCTGGACCTCTGATTCCGAAGGAAAGATATTCACGTTCTCGCCGGCGAACAAGTTCCGCGCCGGGACGACCTACACGATCACGATGAGCACGGCGGCGGCCGATATCGAAGGCAATCACCTCGAGCAAGAGGCCAAATGGTCATTCACGACGGCCTCGGCCGTTTCTCCGGTCGGATTCGGGACCGCCGAAATGCTTCTGCTGGCACTCGTTGTCATCGTGGTCGCAGGAATCGCGGCCTTTGCCGTCACTAGGCGGAAAAGGGCCGCCGGGCCTTCCGGGCCGGGCGCAGCCGGCCTGAGCGCGCCAAAGGGCTTCGCCATCGAGGAGATCTTCCTGATGTACAACGACGGGCGGCTCATCCAGCACACCACGCGGCGGATGAAGGCGGACATGGACGTCGACGTGTTCGCGAGCATGCTGACGGCCATGCAGGCGTTCGTCAAGGACAGTTTCGGAAAGGAATCCCGGGGCGAGCTGGGTAGCATGGAGTTCGGCGGGAACAAGGTCCTGTTCGAGAAGGGGAAACGCATCATCATCGCCGTGGTCATCACCGGTGGCGAGCCATCCGGTTTCAGGGACGAGATGAAGGCCGCCGTGAAGAACATCGAAAGCGAGTACGGGGCGGTGCTCCAGGGCTGGGATGGAGACGCCTCCAGCCTCGCCGGTGCCAAGCGGTTCCTGGCGGGGCTCGGGGCATATAAGCTGGCGGAGGAGGCTTCGGCGGAAAAGCCCCGCGTCAATGTACTATTGAAGGGCGAGGTGGAGTTCTATCAGGGATTCGTGCGGCTGAAGGTGGCCGTCAAGAACAACATGGAAACGATAATCACGAATGCCGCCTTCAAGCTCATTTTGGACGAAAACGCCCTACGGCTATACAATATAGAACCGGTTTACGAGAAGAAGGGTGACGAGGTCATCCTCGGGATGGTCGGCCCGAACGAGAAGAAGACCATGGCGTTCTACCTTGATCCGCAGATTTGCACCGAGTCCTATCTTGAAGGCCTGCTATCGTTCAAGGACGCCCGGGGAAACCTCGAATCCGTAAAGATGCCCCGGAAGCTCACATCGGTCGTCTGCCCGATATTATTCACGGAAGAGAACATCAACACCGCGATGCTCAAGAGGATGGCAACGGACGAGCTCGACAAAAAGGATTCCAAGGTGTTCACGATACCCTCCAACATGACCTCTGAGAAGGCATTCGAGGTCGGCAAGGCCGCGGTCCAGCACCACGACGTGAGGTTGGTGAGGGAACTGAAAGAGGACAAACCCTTCCGTGCCGAGGCCTGGTACTACGGAAAGGCGAAAGGCCGCCCCGAAAAGCTGGTCGTCCGGGTCCGTGTAATTCCGGAGATGAGCTTCCTGGAGTTCTCGGTCTCGAGCGATTCGGTCCTGATGCTCACGGGCATGCTGGCCGAGCTCAAATCCGATCTGAACAAGGAGCTCGAATCGCACCACCTGAAGGGCGCCATGAAGCAGGTCGTCGATAAAGACGACATGGACGCGGTCGCCGAGATACGGCTCCTGCTCGAAAAGGCGAAGGAAGCTGAAGAGGAGGCCGGCCCTACCGGGAACGAGGCGGATTAGCCGGTCGGTCGGGCCGTCCCGGGCCGAAAAACGCGGCCCTTATCCTGTCTACCGCGGTCTCGAAATCCACGAGCTCGCCGATTACAAGGCCGTGCAGGTCCGTCCGCCAGGCGCCCCGTTTCTCTTCCAAGGCCGCAAGGAAGGCCTCCTTCGAGAAGCTTTTTCGGTACGGCTTGAGCTTTGCGTCTATCAGGTCCCTTTCCGGCCGGAGCCCGCGGTTGAGCAGGAACCAGATGTCATAAATGTCCCTCGGCTTCTGGCGCGTCAGCACCGCCCTCACCTTCTCGGAGAGCATTTCGCGCCCGTCCATCACGCGGACCGTGAAGGCTGGTATTTCGCGGTAAACGGGGACGATCAGGACACGCTCCGGCGCCAGCCGAACCCTCTCGCGCCGGCTGATGTTGAGCGTAACGCGGCTGAGGCTCTCCCTGCCTCCCGAAAACAGGGGCCCGCGGAACTCCAGCCGGGCGTTGATCTCATTGCTCCGAACCTCGACATCGCGCGGCTTTCCTGCCAGCCCCAGCAATCCCGCGCCCCTGAGCACCTTTCCAAGGAACCTGTCCTCATCGAACCTGCGCGTGTCAAGCGTGAAATCGAGGTCCTCGCTGAACCTGTTGAGGGACATCGTCTTGTAGAGGGCCGTTCCGCCCTTGAAGACCAGTTCATCGGGGAACTCCGAAAATATCTGGTAAAGGAGGACTTCGAGTACATAGTCCCTTTCCGCGTTCTCCAAGGTGAGCCGCTTCGCATCCGAGGCCTTCCGTAGCTCGTCCCGGCGTATCATAGGACCACGTTCTCGATTACCTTCCATTTTGCGTTGAGGCGCCCCTTGGGGGGAGATCTCGGGTCCAGCAGGACCGGTTGCGGGTAGACCTTCCCGGCGAGCCTTCCGCTGAAATCCTGTCCGAGCCGCTCGAGCATCAGTCCCAGCCGCCTCGCCAGAGCCCTGTTGCCCGTCCTGGCGGCGTAATCGACCAGCCTTCCCGGCCTGAAACGGCCCCGATTCTTTTCGAGGACCTCGTGGATCTCCGCGGCCGAGACCTTCCCGAAGAGCAGGCAGTCCACGATGGCCTTCTCCGGGTCGGCCACGAATATCTCGAATCCCCCAAATTCCTTCTTCTCGTATCCGAAGAGATTGCGCTCCGAGGTGACCGTGAAGAGGATATCGGTGCCGCAAAAGCGCAGCCGGAGCCTCTTCCTGCGCTTCGAGGTGACCACCCAGATAGCCTGCGGGACCTGCTCGGTGAGGCCGTGGTATCGCAAGGCGCTCCAGAAGGACAGGTAGGATGGCCAGGCGATTCTCGACGCCACGAGGAAGGGGTCGTCGTGGACCGAATACATCCCCTTTTCGATCCTGAACAGCCGCCCGGATGAGACGAGCCTGTGGAGCAACAGGTTGGTATGGGCCGGGCCGCCGCCCAGGAGGCTTCTCGCTTCCCTGGCGGTGAAGAGCGGCTTTTTTCCGAGTTCTTCGAGCAGCTGCGGGCCTCTCATCGCTATTGTCATCGGCCTGGTGCGTTATAAATCTTACTACGCCATTATTATCATATTTGATAATTATGGGGTGTCAATATTTAAATAGCCGATATCAGCCCTTCTTCCTCTGCTCCTTGCGCCGGTCCTGCTCGTCTATCATCCTCTGGATGTCGGTCTGGACGGCCTGGCGGACCTCCATCGAGAGGCGGCTGCTGGTGTCGACCGCCTTGGGGTTCGGGACCACGAGCGGCTCGGCGTGCCTTTCCGGCCCGACCCGCTTGTTGACCAGGGCGTCCAGGTAGGCCATCACCTCGGCCCGGCGCTTGGCGGTGAGGTCCCGTTCAAGCGAGCTCTCCTCGTAGAGCAGGAAGCGCTTCTCGATGTACTGGTTGTCTATGACCTTGTAGGACCTAAACTGCTTGTTCACCGGGTCGATGACTATCGTGGCGTGGAAGGGCTTGCTGAAGTTCTTCTTGTGAGTCTCCATGTCCTTGTCCGAGAGGAAAGTCGTGAAGCCGGGGTGCGAGTGGTACCAGCCGACTATCAGGTACTCGTAGACCATCTCGTCGAGCGCCCGCGCCACCTCGTCCAAGCCCTGGCTGCCGAAGCGCACCGAGGTGGCGGTGCTGTCCTCGATGTCGGCGGCGACGGTGTCCTCGGCCACGGTGTAGATGCGGTTGCGCCACTGGAAGACGTCGCCCAGAAGCAGGCCCATGACCTCGATGGCCTCCTCCTTGAAGGCGTTGCAGTGGTTGACCATCTTCTGGAAGCAGTTGTGGGAGATGTACAGCTCGATCCAGTCGTCGGTGAGGTCCCACTCGGCCAGGTCTATGCCGTCGAGCTGGACCGCCTCCGGCGGAGGTCGCGCCTCCACCGTTTTTCGTATCTCCTTCACTATCTTGGGGGCCTCGGGCATCTCCGCCTGAGAATTGGTCTTTCGGGTATTAATAGTCAAGCATCGATGTCTTTATATCCACCATCCTTCATGGACCCCCATCCGGGGCAAACGGCCCCGATATCACCGAAACTGGTGCGAAGGTGTGCCTCCTGCAAAAGAGGTGAATTCGCATAAAAGGGGTGAGGTAAAATGGCCAAGAGCCTGTACAAGTACATCGGGGAAGCGTGGCATCAGTCCGATAAGGGAATTGTGGGCGACCTGCGCTGGGACAGGATGATCCAGTGGCGATCGGACCCGGTTTTCAGAAGAATCGACCGGCCGACGAGGCTCGACCGCGCGCGGGCGCTGGGATACCGGGCCAAGACCGGATTCGTCATCGTGCGCACGAGGGTCCGCCGCGGCGGCCTGCGAAAGCGCGCCATACGAAAGGGCCGAAAACCGCGCTCCAAGGGTATTTTGAGCATCACCATGTCCAAGAGCATCAAGCGCATCGCCGAGGAGAGGACCCAGAAGCACTACCCGAACATGGAAGTGCTCAACTCCTACTGGGTCGGCCAGGACGGGCGCCACAAGTTCTTCGAGGTCATACTGGTGGATGTCTGCCATCCGTCGATACAAAAGGACCCCAAGATAAACTGGATCTGCGCAAAGCAGCACCGCTCACGCGTCTTCAGGGGCCTGACCTCCGCCGGGCGCAAGGGACGCGGCCTGCGCTGGAAGGGCAAGGGCTCCGAGCACTCCCGGCCGTCGATAAAGGCGGGACAGGGAAGGGGCAAGTGAGGGTACAGGGTTCAGGGGTCAGGGTTCAGGGTTAACTCAGGGTACAGGGTACTGGGTACAGGGTTAGCTCAGGGTACAGGGTTCGGGGACGGAGGCCAACCGGGCGACCTCCCTGAACACTGATCCCTGAACCCTGTCGTCACCCTGACCCCTGAACCCTGATCCCTGAACCCTTTCAAGGCGGTGCAAAGTCATGTCGGGAGGCAGGAAGGCCGTGTTCGTCGACCGCGACGGCACGCTGAACGTCAACATCGACTATCTCAGCGACCCCGCCGGCTATCAACTATATCCGGGCGCCGCTGAGGGATTGCGCCTTTTGCGAGAGAAGGGCTTCCTCATAATCGTCGTGACCAACCAGTCGGGCATCGGGCGCGGCCTCTTCGACCAAAAGACCCTCGGAAGGATCCACGACCGGATGAAGTCAGACCTGGCCAAGGGCGGCGCCTCCATCGACGCCCTCTATTTCTGCCCCCACACGCCTGAGGACAAATGCGCCTGCCGCAAGCCCGGCACAGCCATGTTCGAGCGGGCCATAAAGGAGCACGGCATCGACCCGGAGCGCTCGTTCGTCATCGGGGACATGAGGATGGACATCGAGGCCGGACGAAAGATAGGCGCCCGCACCGCGCTGGTTCCGGAGCCCCGCAACCGCCAAAAGACGCTCAAGGAAATGGAGGGCTGGGGCTTCCGGCCAGACTTCGTCGGAAAGGACCTGCTCTCGGCCGCCCTCTGGATACTGGACCGGAGCGTCTAGGTTTTCTGCGATTTGAGATAATCGGCCACGACCCGGTCGTGGTCGAATGCGAGCGGCGGTAGATTGCCGAGCTCGAAGAACGCAGCCTCGGCGGCGTCGTCGCCGCCCTTGACCTTCCCGCCGATGATGTCGAGCTCGAAAACTGCGGAGACGGTGTGGCCCCGCGGGTCCCGTTTTGGGTCCGAATAGACCCCCTGAAGGCGCGTAACCCGGGTCCGCAGCCCGGTTTCCTCCCGAACCTCACGCATGACGGCCTCCTCCGCGGTCTCGCCCGCTTCCACGAAACCGCCCGGGAGAGCGTACCTTCCCTCGAACGGAAGGCGGCCCCGCTTGACCAGAAGGAGGCCTTCGCCCTTCCGGATGACAGCGTCGACCGTGAGCCAGGGCCCATCCATCCGCTTGAGCCTCCTCAGTTCGGAATCGTAGGCCCGGAGCGCCTTTTCACCTGCAGCGGTGAGCACTGTCCTTCCCCGGTCCTTGCCTCCACGCTCGCTGTGGATGACCGGCTCGCCAATGGCCTGGCCCATCTTCCGGAGCATGGCCCAGGCGTGGCGGTAGGAGATGCCCAGCTCGGAGGCGGCGTCGCGCAGGCTCCGGCGCTTTTGCACGGCGCGGAGCAGGTCGGCGCGCCCTGCGCTGAGGACGAACTTCCCGTCGCATTCGAGCCATGCCTTGAACCCCAGCCGGTACATGAGAGCGCCATGGCCTCCGCTTGGCAATAAACTTGCGGCCAAAGGTTGAATTATCCCCACTCGGGTTACAGTCGCGGCATGGAGAACGGACCGGCCAGGGACGCAAACGGCGCACAGGACGACCCCGGAAGGACCGAGCGCCGGCTCTGGCTCACCATGGGCATCAGCAGCGTGATACTCGCGGTGGAGCTCGTCGGTGGCTACATCGCCAACAGCCTGGCCCTGCTCAGCGACGCCGGCCATGTATTTTTGGACATATTCTCCGTCGGGCTGGCGCTTTATGCGGCGCGCTTTTGCCTGATTCCCCCCGTCGGTCGCTCGTCGTTCGGCATGCACCGGGCCGAGATACTGGCCGCCATAGTCAACGCCCTCACCCTCATCGGCCTTTCCATGGTCATCTTCTACGAGGCCTACGTCCGGTTCCTGGCGCCTCCCGAGGTCCGGGCCGGCGAGATGCTCGTGGTCGCCGTAATCGGCCTGGGAGCCAACATCGCGGGGGTGTGGCTCCTGCATGGCCACAAGGACATAAACGTGCGCGGCGCCTACCTGCACATACTGGGGGACACGGGCTCCTCGGTCGCCGTCATCGTCGGCGCCGTCGTCATCATGTACACCGGCGAGCGGCGTATCGACCCGGTCCTGAGCGCCCTCATAGGAGTGCTCATCCTCTACGGCGCGGGCCGGCTGATAAGGGAGGCAATAGACATCCTGCTGGAGCGCACCCCGCGCGACATCGACGCCGGGAAGGTCGAAAAGAAGCTCCTGGCCCTCCCGGGCGTGGCCACGCTGCACGACCTGCACATCTGGAGCCTCTGCTCGAACGTGCGCGCCTTCAGCGCCCATGTCGTGCTGAACGAGGAAGGCCAAAAGGACCGGGACAGCATCACGCGGGGCGTCCGGGCGATGCTGCGCGACGACTTCAATATAACTTACGTCACGGTCCAGTACGAGGATCAGCATTGCTGCGACCTTAAAACCCACTGAATACATTTCCACAATGTTTATATCGAGCCCGTTCAATGGTAAAGGGCCATGGCCCGGGCAAGGAGCTACGCTGCGGTGCTGGCACTGGCGCTTCTGGTGCTCCAGCCGGCGCTGGCCCTGGCGGCGGATGAATCGGAGCCGGCGGCCCCGGCAAAGGGCCGTTTCGTCCCGCCGGGGACGGTCGTCCTGTTCGACGAGGCCCATTTCCCCGTGTACACAGTGAACCCGGACAACCCCAGCGGGTACCCTTCGGGTAACCAGCCCCGGGGCGCCTACGCCGCCTACGCAAAGGTCCTCGAGAACGCCGGGATGACCGTAAAAACACTGGATTACGGCTACTACCTCGACTCGGAATCGCTCAACGGGGTCAAGGTGCTGGTCATCGTCTGCTCCCGGGGCCATGATCCGGACAACCTGATCCAGGCGCCCTACACGGCGGAGGAGTCCGAAGCGGTGCTCAAGTTCGTCAGAAACGGCGGCGGGCTCTTCTTGATAGGCGACCACACCACCTTCCCTCCGGCGATATTCCCCGTCGCCGAGAAGTTCGGCATCGAGTACGCGCAGAGCCTGATGCACGACCCCTATCACAATGTCAGAAACGACACCTCCGGCGAGCCCGCCGAGAGCTCCAAAGACGTGTTCATATATTTCGAAAGGAGCCTGGGCAATTTCGGCGACCACCCGATAATGGCCAACGTAAGCCGGGTGGAGCTCTACCGGACGGACTATTTTTCAAAGCTTCCTGACGAGGCCGTTCCGCTCATAACGACGGATTCGGACACTTACTATACTGACACGACCAATTCGTACAGCTACGCGCCAAACAAGGTCGTGTCCGCCGCCATCCCCTCCAACACCACGGCCGGCGCCGGCCGCGTCGTGGTCGTCGCCGACACCAATACTTTCGAAACGGATGAAAACCGCGACGAAGACGGGGACGCAGACCTGTTCGACAGCGACAACGAGCTCTACGGGCTCCAGGCCGTCGAATGGTTGGCCGACGTCCCCGAGCACCGCGGTGTTTCCGTGTCATCGGCCGAGCCCGACAGCCTCGGCCAGCGGACGCTCACCCACAACTCCACCGCCGGCACCACGACCACCTTCAGGCTCCGGGTGGAGAACGCCGGCAACCTCCCCGACCTCTACGACCTGGCCGTCACGAAAAACAGCGCCAACTGGAGCTTCGGATTGGGCTACTCGGAGGTGGCGCTCAACAGCTCCGAGAACCGCGAGCTGGGCCTCACGGTGCTGGTCCCGGCCGGCGCAAGCGTCGGCGACCGGTGCCGGCTCGAGGTGACGGCCCGCTCCAGGCGCGACCTTTCCGCCAGCGACTCGGTGGAGTGCAACGTCGTCATCCCGTCCGTGCACGAGCTGGCGCTCTCCTGCCCTCAGAACAGGAAGAGCATCGACGCGGGCGAAAGCGCCCGGTACGAGCTTTGGCTTTCCAACCGCGGCAACCTCCGGGAGCGGGTCCGGCTCCAGCCCGAGCCGGCGTACGGCTGGGGCGCCTTGCTGGACAGGGACCTGCTCGAGCTGGACCCCGGAGAGGACCGGGAATTCACTCTGACGGTGACCCCTCCGCCGGAGGCGCTCGGCGGCGAAGAGGGGGCCGTCGCCGTGGCGGCCCAGTCCACGGAGGTCCCGTCGGCGCGCGCCCTGAACGTGACAATCACGCGCCTCATCCAGCGTTTCTCCATGGAGCTTGCCTGCCCGTTCCCGGAGTTGGGCGTGGACCCCGGCTCGCTGGCCTCGTTCCCCGTCTCGGTGACCAACCGGGGCAACGGCGACGACGAGGTCACGCTCTCGCTCATCGGAGGCAGCCGCTGGACCACCTATCTTGAGCCGTCGCATTTCCTGTTGCCGTTCAACACGACCGTCGAGACGGCCGTGGTGACGCGCGCCCCTCCGAACGGCAAGGCGAACGATACCCAGTCGCTCGCCGTGCTGGCCGTGTCCGTGAAGGACCCGGCCGCCCAGGACCGGCTCGGCCTGCGCGCCACGGTCAATAGAATCAGCAAGTTCACGCTCGGAATGGACCCGCCCACGCAATACGTCGACCCGGGAAAAAGCGGTCTGTTCAATGTCACGGTCACCAACACGGGGAACACGTTCGAGACCGTCCTGCTGGATGCGGACGAGCCCGGCGCGCTCTCGGCGCCGGAGGCATCGGTCTCCGCGGGCGAAAGCGGGAGGCTGGAGCTCTCCGTGCCTGTCGCGCCCAGCGAGCGCGCCTGGACCACGCACCTGGTCAGCGTGGAGGGCCGCTCGGCGCAGGATGCCCGGGTCTCCAAAAACGCCATAGCCACCGTGGTGGTCAACCAGGTCTTTCGCATCCGCGGGGAGCTTTTGCCGGCCATCATTTCGATGAGGCCGGGCACCGTGGGGACCGCGGACCTGCGGGTGTGGAACGAGGGCAACGGCCCCGACGTCGCCTCCTGCTCCGTCGGGGGAGCATCTCCCGGCTGGACGGCCGGGCTCGGATCCGGCCTGCTCAACCTCGAGTACCTCGGCTACGGCCACGAGGTGCTCTCGGTCGCTTCATCGCCCAACGCCCTGGCCGGGAGCTACAACCTGACGGTCAGCCTGTCGGACGGGGCGGGGCGGGCCCAGAGTCTCGTGCTCGCGGTCAACATACTGCGCGTCCACAACTTCAGCGCCGCCGTAACGCCCGAAACGGCCTCGGCTTTCCCGGGAAAGCGCGTCGATTTCACCCTCCGGCTGGACAATTCGGGCAACTCGGCCGAGCGGTTTACGGTGTCCTCGGCAGGCAAGCGCGCCGGCTGGATAATCCCGGCCGAGGGCTCGGCCGTTCTGAACCACTCGTCGGGAAGGGAGATAATCCTCCACGTTCGGCCGGGCCTGGAAACGCAGCCGGGCAAGTACCAGCTGAATGTCACAGTCACCGGGGAAGACGGCCGATCACGCGAGGTCTCGTTCTTCCTGAAGGTCAAGGAGGGCCAGACCTCCGTCAACGACCTGCCCTGCTGGATAGGCCTGGCCATAGTGCTTGCCGCGGTGGCTGCGGTCCTCGTCGTCCGTCAGAGGATGCAGAAGGCCCAGAAGGAGGCGGAGCTGGAGGAGCAGCTGGCGGGGAAAGAAAAGGAAGAAAAATGAAGGAAAGGTACGCCCGGCCTACTGCAGGGGCCCGGGCGGGTCCTGGTTGGCCTGGTTTTCGGGCGGACCCTGGGGCGGGAGGCCGCTGGGCGCAGGCGGCAGACCCGCCGGCTGCGCCTCCAGCGTCGTCCCCGGCCCGTCCATCGGCGGATTGGAAGGCGGCGATCCGGCGGGCTTCCTTCTCATCATCATGGCAATGAGCAGAACGGCTACCACGAGTATGACCACCACAATCAGGACGAGCCCGTACTGCTCCAATACTCCCTTTTCCTTGACGGCCACCTTGGCGTTGTTGACTTTGACGGATACAGCGGTGGCCGTGCCGATGTTGCCGGCCGCGTCGTAGGCCTTCGCGCTGATGGTGTGCGGCCCGTCCTTGACCGTCTTGCTGTTCCAGTTCGTCCCGGCCGGCGACTGGGAGAAGTTGACGAAGCTTGTGCCGTCGATGAAGACCTCGAGGCGGATCACCCCGACGTTGTCGCTTGCGGTGACCGCCAGCTGGACCACGCCGCTCAGCTCGGCCCCTTCGGCCGGGGCCGTTATCTGGACCTGGGGCGCCAGCGTGTCGACGAAAGGCCTCCCGATGATGAAGGCGCGGTTGCTTGCGTCCGAGGCGGCACTTTGCGGGTCGTCGCTGTCGTTGACGGTGGCCCTCACGAAGCAATCGGTCGACGGGGTCTCGGGGACGTTCCAGGTGTAGGTGCCGTCGTTGGATTCGCCGGAGGCGATGGCCGTGTAGGTCCCGTTGAGGCCGGTGGTGGAGTACTCCAGCCTTATCGCCAGCGGGGAGACGCCGCCCGAGGCTGTCCAGGCTATGTTGCGCACCGTGCCGACGGTCCAGTTCTCCCCACCGTTGGGCGAGCTGACGGTTATATTCAGGGGCGCCGGCAGTCCCTTGACGGTGAACGCCGCGTCATTCGTATCGGAGGCGGTCTGCGCCGGGCCGTAGCTGTCCCTGATGGTGACCTTCACGAAGCATGCCACCGACGCCACATCGGGCACCTGCCAGGCGAACCAGCCGGTGTCGTTTTCGCCGGAGGCTATCTCCGTCCAGGGGCCCGAATCGCCCATCGTTGAGTACTGGAGCGTGACCGTCCGCGCTCCGTTGCCGCCGGTGGTGTTCCAGGTGATGTTCTGGACGGAGCCGGCCTTCCACGCCTCGCCGCCTGAGGGCGCGGTGAGGTTCACCCCCAGCGGCACGGGCGCCTCCTTTATCGTGAACTGGAGCTCGTTGACATCGGAGGCGCTCTTGGGCGGGTCGAAGCTGTCGGTGACGGTCGCCCGGACGAAGCAGTCGGCCGAGGGCTCGTCGGGAACGGTCCAGGCATAGACGCCGTCGTTCGTTTCGTTGGAGGATATCGGCTTCCAGGCCCCTGTGGCGCCCGCAATCGAGTATTCGAGCGCGATGGTCAGGTTGCCGGTGCCTCCGGCGGCGTCCCAGGTGATGTCGTGCGACGTCCCGGCGACCCATGATTCGCCGCCGAAGGGCGCGGACAGGGAGATGGCCGGGATGGGGGCGTTCGAGGTGTTGAACGAGAACACGAGCGGCGCCGCCATCGTATTGCCCGGGTCGGAGTCGTCCTTTGCCGCCGCCTGGACCGTGACCGTGTACATGGCGCCCATGCGCAGCCCGGAGGTCAGAAACGAAAGATCGCTCCCGGTCCAGGAGGGGGTGTGCAGGGCCGGGCTCCCGTTGCCCGAGATGGAAACGGCGCCCTCGGCGCTGGAGCGGTTCATGCCCTCGCTGAATCGGACCCGGACGCCGGTCCCCGAGGAGATGCCCTGGGCCCCGTTGGGCGGCAGCACCGGCATGGCCGTCGGCGCCGCGGAATCGATCTCGAACGCGTTCGGGCTCGAGTTGATCGCCGTCAGGTTGCTGGCGTCCACCGTGCTGACGATCACCCTTACGTCGGTTGAGTTGAGCATCGGCAGGGTCCATTCGTGGTTGCCGGTGCCGTTGTCCCACTGCGTCATCGGGCCCGCTATGGTTATGGCCGGCGCCGCCCCGACCCGGTAGGCCAGGGTGATGTTGTAGGGCGGCGTCCCGTTGAAGGCGGTCCATCCGATGGACCGGGCGCTTCCGCCGCTCCAGACCGTGTTGCCCAGGGGCTCCCGGAGGGAAAGCCGGGGCGCCGGCGGCGGCGGCGGGGCGTAGCGGTTGTTCTTGTAGGCGCTGATGCCCCGGTTGCTGTAGCTGCCTATCACGAAGTCGGCCGTTCCGTCATTGTTGAAATCGCCCACGTCCGTGCCTACGTGCTGGTAGCCCAGCGGGAGGCCGGTGGAGTTGTAGGTCCAGCTCCCGGTGCCGTCCCCGTAGAAGATGGCGATGCCGTACGTCGAGCTGTAGCTTCCGGCGGTCAGTATGTCAACATTCGTATCGCCGTCGAAGTCGCCGTACGAGATGTCCAGAAAGTCGCCCGAGATGTTCAGGCCCGTCGAGGACGAGGTCCAGGAGGTGCCGTTGTTCACGTTCTTGTATGCCCGGACGCCCACACCGCTGCCGGACGAGTAGGCGCTCAGAATGATGTCCGGCATGCCGTCCTTGTTGAAGTCGGTGACGTTCACGCCGCTGAACTTGCCAGAAGGCAGGACACTTCCAGACGAGGTCCAGCTCATGGCCCCGCCCGAGACTCCATTACCATAGTAGACAGAAACGCCCGCCGCCCCGCCGGCCACCAGGTCGGGGTTCCCGTCGGAGTTGAAATCGGCAAAGGCTATGCTGCTGTCGCGGTCCTGGTTGCCCGGCAGACCCGTCGAATTGGCCTTGAATTTGCCTGTCCCGTCGCCGGTGTAGACCGCGATGCCTTTCGTCGAGCCCCAGCCCGAGGTGGCGCCTATGTCGAGGTTGCCGTCCTTGTTGACATCGCCCAGGGCGATTCCGCGCCAGCTGTCCGTGGTCGGCAGGCTCGAGGCGGCCGAGATGTCCGAAAACCCTCCGGCGCCGTTGCCCTTGTAGACCTTGATGCCCGTGGAGCCCACGACGATGTCGGCGTTGCCGTCCTTGTCGACGTCGCCGACGCGCACGTCGTTGAACCCGCCGCTCCCGGCCGGGTGGCTGGCCACCGCGCTCCAGTTGCCCTTGCCGTCGCCCAGATAGACCTTGAGGCCGGAGCTTTCGGCCGCGCCCACGATGTCGAGGTTCCCGTCGTTGTTGAAGTCGCCGAACGCCACGCCATAGTAGTGGGCGCTGGTCGGCAGGCCGGTCGAGGACGCAACGAAAGGCGCGCCGTCGCGGCCGCCCTCACCGGTGACGGCCGATAGGGCCAGAAGCTGCAAAAGCAGCATCGGCACAAGCCAGGCCACCAAGAGCCTCTGCATGGCGATCCTTGGTCCATCCACATGCATTCCCCGGAAGTCATTTGTCTTCATGTTCTCACCTTTCACCTATTTTCTTTGAACCTGTTGGAATGTGCTCTATATCGGAGCCGGGGATACCGCACGAATCGGCCCGGCACTGCTTGCACAACCGGAAGACGGGCATCGTCTTCTCGCACGCTTCGCGCGCCCGGTTGAGCTGCGCGCAACTGGGCGCCTTCCTGTTGATGAACTCGCCCGACGGGATGAGGGGCATCACGTTCATGATCTTGGCTCCCAGAGACGAGGCCCGTTCCGCTATAGCGGCCATTTCCTTCTCGTTGATGCCGGGCACCAGCACCGAGTTCACCTTCACCTCGAGGCCGGACGAGACGGCCTTTTCCAGGCCGGCAAACTGGTTCTTCACGAGCAATCGAGCCCCCTGGATGCCCCGCAGGACCTTCCCGCGGTAGTTCACCCAGGAATAGATGCGCGCCGCCGTTTCGGGCGTGACCGCGTTTATGGTCACCGTCAGGAAATCCAGCCCCAGCCGGGAAAGCTCCCCGACCTTGTCCGAAAGAAGCAGTCCGTTGGTGCACACGCAGAGCTGCATTTCCGGAAAGGCGCGGCGGGCGATTCGCAATGACTGGAAGGTCTCCTTGTTGAAAAGCGGCTCGCCCGGCCCGGCCACGGCGACGACCTCGACGGAGGGGCATTCGGCCAGGACATCGCGGATGTAGTCCACGACCCCCGACGGCTTGATTGTCCGGTAGGCCACGCCCGGCCTCAGTGAATGGTAGAACTCGCCCACCTTGCGCTCGCAGTAGCGGCATCTGATATTGCATTTCGGGGCCACCGGCAGATGGATGCGGCCCACCTTCGAGTGCATGGCCTCGACAAAGCAGGGGTGGCGTATCCGGGAAACGAAATCGCCCTTCATGCCTTCCGCCTCCCGCCACCGACCGTGAAACGGGCGCCGGGGCAGTTGCTCCGCTGGCCGCAGCGGGCGCAGCTTTCACGTGAGCTTCTCGGAAGCACCCCGAAGGCCACAATGGAGAAGATGAGCACTGCCAGGAACTCGAAAAGGAACGCCCGAAGGTTCCCGATGGACATGTAAAGGTTCACCGTTCCACCGATAACAGGGAGGGCCCAGCCCGCCGCCACCAGCGGGATGTAGCGCCTGAAACAGCCGGGGAAGTCAGTCGCCTTCCCGCGGCGGACAACGCGGGCCGAAACGGGCCCGTAGCCCGATTCGCAGCTCGGACGGCCGTAATTGGCGCAGCAGGCGCAGACGGTCGAGATGAAGACCAGATTGCTGATGATGGCGAACAGGCCGTAGGCCAGCGACACGTACCAGCCGAGGGGCCACAGGACCCAGGCGCCCAGCAGGTAGACCGAGGCCAGCGGCAGAAGATGCAGGTTCAACGCCGCCTCCTTGCGGCAACGGCCACCGCCGCCACGGACACCATCATGAGCATCGACAGGGCGATCAACCAGTTCCCGGTGCCGGACGCGGCGCCCTTTCCGGCTGGCCCAAGAGCCACTATCTCGTCCAGCGCCGAGACGCCCTCCTGCCCGCCGAAGACCAGGACCTTCCCGTCGACGACGGCAGCGGACGACCGCTCCCTGGGCGAAGGCAGCCTCGCCGCCAGCGTCTTCGACTTCCCCGTGCCCGGGTCGAACTCGATTATTGTATCCGTGGCCTTCGAGACGTTCCAATCGGGGAACTGGGCGTTCCCGCCGATGATGAGGACCTTGCCTTCGAAAGCAACGGCAGGCGCGTGGTAGACCGTGTAGGGCATCCTGTCCGGCAGGACGGTAAGGTTGTCCTTGGCCGGATCGTAAAGCAGCACCTCGTCGGATGCGCCCGGGTCGGTCTTGCCGCCGAACAGGTAGATGCCCCGTTCCCCGGCCACGACGCCCATGCCGGCGCGGCCCGAAGGAAGCGAGGCGCCCGTCAGGCTGATATTTTCAGAGCCAGGATCGAACCGGGTCACGTTGGTTATCTTGGTCCCGTTGGAGTGTCCGCCGAATATGTACACCATGCTCCCGGAAACGGCCGCCACCAGGCCTATCCGGGGCGACGGGAGCCTTGCATCCAATGTTCTCCCCGAGCCGGTCGAAAGATTGATCGAAAGGATCGTATCGAGCTCCAGCCCGCCGTCGGCGCCGCCGAAAACGAATGCGCGGTCCCCGACCAGAACGGCGGTGGCGCTCATCCGGGGCTGGGGAAGGCTGAAGCCGGCGTACGAGGCCTGTCCGCCGGATACATCGTATTTCACCACGGCGGTGGTCAGGTTCGTCTCGTTCCGGCCGCCGAAGAGATAGACCGCCTTTCCCGTATCGACCGACGCGGCGCGGTAATTGGCCGCGGGAAGCTTCCCGACCAGCTTCACTTCCAGGCCAGCCGCCTCGACCGGCCCGGGGAGGGCCGCCAGAAGGACGAAAACCGCAGCCATTGCAAAAAGCGGCGCCGGCCTCATGCGCCACCCGCCTTTGCAAGCTTCTGGGCCGCAAGCACCGCCGCGCCCGTGGCCGTCACTATCTGCGGCCGTTCGGGCACGACGAGCGTTATTCCCAGCTCCTTTTCGAGCGCCTGGCGCATCCCGACATTGCGCGCCGGGCCGCCGTCGAAGAAGACCTCCTTTCTGACGCCTACTTTGCGCGCCATCGTCGCCAGCCGCTTGGCCAGCGCCTCGTGGATGCCGGCGATGATGTCCTCCTTGGGCTTTCCCTCGGCTATGAGCGTGACGACCTCGGAACGGGCGAAAACGGTGCAGGTCGAGGTTATCTTGAGCGGGCTCTTGCTTTTCAGGGAAAGCGGCCCCATGTCGTCTATGCCGACGCCGAGGACGCCGGCGAGCGCCTCGATGAACCGGCCGGTACCGGCGGCGCACTTGTCGTTCATTGCAAACGTGTCGATGTTGAGCTTCTCGTCGAGCGCTATCGCCTTCGTGTCCTGCCCGCCTATGTCCAGTATTGTCCGCACGCCCAGCGTCCGGGCGACAAAGCGCGTGCCCTCGGCGTTGGCCGATATCTCGCTGATGGTCTCGTTGGCAAGGGTGGTCACGCGCCGGCCGTAGCCCGTTGAGACTATGTAGCCGATGTCCTCCTGGCGCAGATTGGCCATCTGGAGGGCCACGCCCAGCGCCGCGCGCGCCGTTTCATCGTGGTCGTGGCCCGTGGGCATCACGGCGAAACCCTTGACCGCCATATCGGACAGCACGACCGCCTTGAGGTAGGTCGAGCCCAGGTCGATGCCGGCGGTGATCATCGTTGCACCTCTGGTGAAGAGGGCTGCGTTTCGGTCACTTGCCTCTCCCCAATGATATTGCCGCGCCTATGGCGCCGACCAGGTTCGGCTCCGCCGGCAGCACCAGCTTCCGCTTGAGCTCGCGCTCGATGGCCGCGACGACGCCGGCGTTCATCGCCACGCCGCCGGCCAGCATGACGTCGCCCTTGGAGCTTGCAAGCTTTATCATCGCCACGACCTTCTTGGCGACCATCTCGTTGAGCCCGGCCACTATTTCGGCCTTGGGCCTTTTCTTGGCCACGAGCGTCACCACCTCGCTTTCGGCAAAAACGGTGCAGGAGGTGTTGATTATGGCCGGTTCCTTCGCATCCAGCGAGGCCGTGCCCATGTAGGCCGGGTCCACGCCCAACGCCCCGGCCATTATGTCCAGGAAGCAGCCTGTCCCCGTCGAGCACTTGTCGTTGGTGGTGAAGTTGGACATCATGCCGTCGGCGTCCAGCTCGATGAGCCGCACGCCCTGGCCTCCGAGGTCCACGACGACCCGGGTCGGCGGATGCAGGAACCGCGCGCCCTTGGAGAACGCCATGAGGTCCGTAAGCTGGGCCGCGCCGGGTATGTTCTTGCGGCCGACGCCGGTCGCGGCGAACTGCGCATCGGTCGCGGGGAGCCCCGCCTTCTTCAATAGCGCGTCCGCAAGCTCCTTGACCGGGCCTGCAGGCTTCATTGTGCTGCGCACCGCGCCCGAAGCAATGACCTTGTCCCCCTCGACCAGCGCGATCTTGGTCCAGAGCGCCCCGACATCCACGCCGATCTTAACCAGACTGCTCCCTCCGCGCCTTGATCATCTCTATGAAAGCCTCTATCCTCGTGCGGACCTGCTCCAGGTCGCCCTCGTCGTACTCGCTTTCAACCTTGAGCATCGGGATGCGGTTGCGCCGAAGGACGCGGTCCGCTTTCGTCGCATCCAGGCTGTTGAGGTGGCAGCCCCGGAGAACATGGAATATCGCGCCCTCGGCGTTGAAATCGCGCACGCGCCTAAGCATTCCTTCTTCGCGGTCGAGGTTGGGGCTGAAGCTGGGGCAGGTGCAGGGCATCAGGTAGCGGTCGGCGACTGCCGAAAGCATGCCGTCCAGCGTCCACTCCTCCACCACGACCGGATCGTACATCGTCCGGCTGCCCGAGCACAGCTCGTCGGCGATGATGATGCCGCCCGATTCCTCGAGGAGCATCGGCACCTTCCAGTTGGGCCAGATTATCGGCGAGCCCCCGAGCAGTATTCGCGCCGCTTCGGGCGCCACCGGCTTTCGCCCCTCGAGCTCGTCGCACAATTTGTTGACGCTGTCCGTCCACCTGGAAATGTCGTCGTAGAACGAAAGCTGGGCGACCAACAGCGCGTCCCGGCCCCGGATGGCGCCGCCCTTTCGGAGCTCGGTGAAGCGCCTCCAGGCCGCCTGCGCCCTCTGGTAGGTGGTTATCGCCTTCTTCAGCATCGGGGCCTTGAGCTTCGTGTTGAATTTGCGCTCGAGCCTGCGCACGAGGCCCTTTATCTCGCTCACCCAGGCGTCGCGGCCCGCCTCCGTCTCCTTGATGGCCGGCAAATTCATCATGTGGACCTCGACCATGTCCTGGAGGATCTCGCCCAGTTTCAGCTTGGCGTCGCAGGGCGTCGGCACGACCACCAGGTCGCAGAGCTCCAGTATCGGCGAGGCGCCGGACATCTTCAGGCCGAGCGTCGATTTGACCAGCGGGCACAATCCGGCGTCGCCCAGCAGGTCGTTGGCCGGGTGCACCGCCTCGTAGAACCCGGAGCAGAACCGGACCGGCACGGCGCCGAACGCGGCCATTATCTCCGCCGGAGCGAAGTAGCATAGCGAGCCGATGACGTGGCCTCCGGATTCTCGGAACTTCTTCAGCTCCTCGGCGCGCTTGCCGAACGGGTCGGCCATATAGTCGAAATACTCCATGGCCTTGGGCCGGTCCGGGGTCTTCATGGCGGCAAGGTGCTTTTCGACCTGCGAGCGGGCACCCTCCACGATGCGCTCCCGGTGGGACCGGGCGCCCTCGGCCATCTCGGCGTTCATGAACCTCAAAACCTTTTCGCCCTTTCCGGCCTCGGTCATGTCCTCGCCTCCGTTTCGTCGCACTGGCAGCGGTATTTCGAACTCAAAACCTTCTTTCCGAGGAACTCCACGCTGAGGCAGCCCTCCTCGGGGCAGTTGTCCACGCAGTGATAGCAGTGGACGCACTTGTCGGAGGTGACCTCGCGGGTTGCGCGTTCCTCGTATACTTTCGTTATCTCCATCGGGCACACCCGGTAACATATGCGGCAGTGGGTGCATTTGGCCGGGTCCTTGCGCAGCTTGACGAACGCGACATGGTTGAGCGGCGCCATCATCGCCCCCTGAGGGCAGATGTGGCACCAGAAGCGGCGCGCCGCGAAACACGCGCCGAAATATAGTATCGTGATGAGCACCGACATCGTCGGGACGTAGGTGCTGGTCGGTGTCAGCCCGACGGCCATCTGCGAGTAGACGTACATCGCCCGGTTGGGGTCGAACTGCTCGTACGGCACCGGCAGGGCGTTCCACATGGCCTTCAGGTTGAAGGCGGGCGCGCCCAGGGCAAATGTGTAGAACACAATGACGAAAAGGCCCAGATATTTGAGTGAATGTATGAAATCGGAATGGTGCGGCGCTATCTCGAGGTGGCGGATGCCCAGGCGACGGCGCAATCTGGTGAGCAGGTCCTGCGGCAGGCCCAGCGGGCACAGCCAGGAGCACCAGACCCTTCCCAGCGGGATGGTCAGCGCGACGAATATGAGAAGCGGCAGGAGCAGGTCGATGTACATCGAGTTCCAACCGGAGAACACGGTGTCCTGGACCTTGTAGAAGGTGGCATAGGTCGGGGCGTTGATGAAGAATTTTGTAGAGGCGTTGGGGAAGTAGATGTGCCGCAGGACATTGGAGGTGCCGAACAGGGGAAGCCCGAACAATATCCCGTTGCCCAGCATGACGCCGAATATCTGGGTGACCAGGCGCATGTTCTCTATCTTCCAGCGCCTGAACCCCCCGGACTGAAGTCCGGGGCTCCCACGCCTCGCAACTGATGCTCCCCGGGCTAAAGCCCGGGGTCTCCCTTGCCCCTTGCGCCTCCGTAGACGAGCTTCGCTCGTCTCGGCCGAGAAGACCGGCCGGAGGCCGGTCTTCTGCGGTGCCCCTTGCCCCTTTTCCCCGGTCGCCAGTTCAATCCCCCCTCGGCGACACGTAGCGCAGGGATTCGTTGACGATCATGTACACGCCGACAAGTATCATCGCCGCGGCCCCGGCGACCTTGGCGGCGCGCTCGTATTTCGGAATGTAGGATACGGACGACGCGAGCAGAAAGCCGATGATGGGATAGGCCGAGGAAGTCAGCGCGTAGACCAGCGAGAGCACTATGGCCCACAAAGGGCCCACTGCAATGAGAAGCGGCGCGAGCACCATGAGCTTCACGCAGGGCGTGGCCCCGCGCATTATGCCCATCAGGAACGCGCCCGTGGGTTTCAGGGTGGTCTTTTTCTCTGCCCCTGACCCGAGGGCTCCAGCCCCTTGCCCCGTGTTCCCCGCCCCTTGCCCCTCTTCGCAGCGTTGCCCGCGCTGCAGGCCGAGCGAGTGCCTCAGGCGCCGTTTCATCGGCCCCGGGCCGCCGTAAATGCCGGCGAGCATCAGTATCCCGAACAGGACGCTCGCCGCGGCGAATATCCCGACGAAGTAGATGGGCGGGATCTCCATTATCGCCCCAACGGCCGAGATTGCCACCCCTATCAGGACCAACCCGATGATGCGGCCGGCGATGAAGCGGCCGCCCACAGCGGCGCTGTCCCCGCGCGTGCCGAAAGAGAGGCCGATGCACATCCAGGCGTTGGAGAACGAAAGGCCGACAGCAGCCGCGGCCAGAAGCTCGGGTATCACGCCGGGCCACCCCCGTTTGCGCCGCCCGCATCCGCCTTTTTGGCCGGCGAACTTGTGGGAGCTCCCAGCTCCCCGAGGCGCTCGCGCGCCTCCTTGCGCTTCCGGGCGTACCAGCTCACACCCGCAAGAAGCGTTATGAGCAGCGAAAGCCCGGCCGCCTGGAATCCCAGCTCGAGGTAGTCCTGCTCGCCCAGCTTGGCCTCGACAGCTTTCGTTTTTCCGTCTATGATGATGATGTGAGGCTCCGTATAGGCCGAGGTGAAGTCGGCCTTTCCCTGGTATCCGCCCTGGCCGGCGATTATCTCGAGGGCCCCATCCTGGTCGATGTCGCAGAGCGCGATGCCGAGTATGTCCGAGCCCAAAAGCTCGCTTTTCCATTTGACCTGCCGGGTCGCGCCGTCGAAGACCCAGATGTAGCCCGGCTGGTTGCCGACGACTATCTCCTTCGTGCCGTCGCCGTCGATGTCCCCGACGCCCAGGCCGTAGGCCTTGGGCCCGATGTTGTCCGAGAACCAGACTTGCTCGTACACCGGTGGCGAACCCACGCCGCCTTCGCCCTTGAAGCGGTACTGGAAGGCGTAGCCCTGGAAGTAGCGGTAGCCGTTGCCGCCCGTTATCTCGAGGTTGCCGTCGCCGTCGGAATCGGCCACGACGATGCCCTCGACGTCGCCGTTGGTGTCAGGGCTCTTCCACTTTAGCGAGCCGTCCTTTCCCGAGAACACGCGCACGTAGCCCTCGCCGGGCTTTTCGCCCAGCGCCACGCCGCTCCCGGCGATTATCTCCTGCACGCCGTCGCGGTCGATGTCTTCCACGGCCATTCCCCGGATCTTTGCGTCGAACTCGCGGGAGATGGCGGCGTCGGGGAACATCTCCCGATGATCGGTCCAGTTGAATACGTAGATGCGCCCGTGGGGGACGTCAGTACGGTAGCCGCAGCCGACGACGATGTCGTTTCTTCCGTCGGAATCGACGTCGGCCACCTTGATGCCGTGGGCGTCGCGGACGATGGTGGGGCTTTCCCAGAGGCGCTTGTGCGTCTTCCCGTCGAAGACATATACGTGGCCATCGCCGCCGCCGGCGACGATGTCGACCTGACCGTCGTTGTTGGCGTCGCCGACGTCGAGCCCCCAGAGCCTGTACTCCAGTACGGGGCTTCTCCAGTCCTCACGGAAGCCGCCGTCTCGGAACTCGATGACGACGATGCGGCCCTCGTAGTTGCCCCAGATGATCTCCAGGTTGCCGTCGCCGTCGACGTCCTGGGCCCGGATCGAGTTGAACCTGCCCGGAGCCGTCCCGATGAACGAGCCGTCTATGGCCGCCGACGTGGTTAGGGGCGCCAGGGCGAGGACAAGCAGCAGCATCGATGTGAAGGCCGCTCCCAGACGCTTCATCGCTGCTCACGCTCCATGCGCTTCCAGGCGTAGGCAAGTATGGCTATCGAGACGCCCCAGCTTATCGTTCCGTACACCAGAACGCGCGGCACCCACCAGGGAATCGCCTCGGCCACGGGGGGCTTTAGCCGCCCGCCGGCATAGACCCGCAATGCCGTCTCCTTTCCGGCGGCGGCGGCCAGGCGCGTCCCGTCCGGAGACCAGCGCGCCGACATCACCGCGCTGCGGGTGGCGGCGCTCTCCGTGAACGTGCGGAGGACGACGCCCGTGGTGGCGTTGCGTATAGTCAAAAGGGTCTCGTCCACGCCGGAGCACGCTATCAGCTCTCCCCCGGGATGCCAGTCGACCGAGCGCACGCAGTTGGGCGCGGACCACTTCTGCGCCTGGGCAAAGCCCGACGCGTTGGCAGTGATGTTCCACAGCCGCACGGTGTAGTCGCGCGACCCGGTCACGAGCTGTTTTCCGTCGGGCGAGAAATCGGCGCACAGCACGCCGAGGGTGTGTCCCCGTAGCTCGCCCTCGAGCGACCAGTTGGACGAAGACCACACCCGGATGGTCTTGTCGTCCGAGACGGACACGAGCCGCTTTCCGTCGGGGGACCACCGGACCTCCATGACGCCGTCTCGGTGCCCCTTCAGGTTGCCAAGAAGCGTTCCGTTGTCCACGTCCCACACCTTGACGACGTTTTCATCGTTGGCGTTGTTCATCTCCACCTTGTCCGTGCCCGAGCCGGAGGCCAGGTAGCGCCCGTCGGGCGAGAACTCCAGGCAAAGCACGCTGCCCTGGTGCCCGACGAACGCCCGGGCTATTTTCCAGGTGCCGACCTCGTAGACCAGGACCGTCCGGTCGTCGCCGCCCATCGCCAGGTAGCTCCCGTTGGGCGACCAGGCGCAGGCGCGCATCGGGAAATGCCCCGGCGGGGTGTAGCCGTCGCACCGGCCCGGCGAGACCGGAAGCGAATCGAGCCTCACGATGCTCTTTCCAGTGGTGGAGTTGTAGACCTCGGTGGAGTTGTCGAAGTAGGTGGCGGCCACCATCGAGCCGTCCGGCGACCAGGAGACGGACCAGAGCGTGGCGTTGTGGCCCGTGGAGTTCTGCCAGAGCACTCCCATGCCGGCCGGCTCCGGAATTGCCGCGGCGGCGTCGCGCGTTCCCTCCGGCAACGCCAGCGGGACCAGGAATAGGGCCGCGGCCAGCAAAACGACCAGGCCGGCCCTAATGCGACCCACCTCCATCCGTTTTTGCAAAACGCGCCTTTCGCCCCGCCCTGGCGATCACGACGAACACGGCCGCGTTGGCCGCTCCCAGCGCCGAAAGCAGGATGAAATAAGGGAGGTACTTGGCCAAATTGAAATTCGACTGCGACTTGATGTTGGAGTAGGTGGACCTGTACTCCGTAACGCTGAAATCCATGGCCACCGCCCCGGTGGCAAAGCCGCCCTTGCCGGCGCTCACCGAAAGCGTCACCGTCGTGTTCCGTTTAACCGGAGGAGCAAGGTACTTTATCGACTGGCTGCCGTCCGGAAAGGTGCTGGCCCCGCTCTGCGAAAGATTTCCGGCCGTCACCGAGAACTTCACGAAGGCGCCCTCGGCCGGGTTGCCCGCCTCGTCCGAGACGACGACGCTTATGCGCATGACCGTTCCCGCGGCCAGTGCCTGCTTTTCCAACGAAACGGATACCCGAAGCGACGGAAGCTCGGAGGCCGAGCCTATGCAGAAAACGGAACCGCCCATCGAGCCGACGAAAATCTTCCTTTCGAACAGCATCGGCGAGCCGACGATGTTCCCGCCGGTTGCGACGGCCCACGCCGGCGCACCGGTGGTCCGGTTCACCGCGTACAGGTTGTCGTCCGTCGAGCCCACCACGACGAGATTGTCGGTTACCAGCGGCGAGGAGCCGCCCTCGAAGTCCATGGTCTGGAACGACCAGAGGAACTCGCCCTCGGAAAGGACGCCGTCGCCATTGGGGTCCTTTGACGGAAGGGCCACGAGGAAGCTTCCGCCGGCGGTCTTGTTCCAGACATGAGCATAGACGGCGTCAGCTGTCACGGCTGGTGTGGAGTAGATGCCCTGCGAATAGTGGGTCCAGACCGGCCGGCCGGTCGAGGCGTTGAGGGCCACCATCTCGCCGGCGAGCCTGCCGTAGTTGGAGAACCCGGCGTATACGTTCCCGCCGGAAACGACAGGCGTGGAGAACACGGTCCAGCCGGGCGGATAGGTCACATTCCAGCGCTCGGCGCCCGTGTCCAGCCAGAGCGAAAAGAAGGTTCCGACCGTAGTCCCTCCGTAAAGGCAGTTTTCGTCCAGCGCCGGGCTGGTCCAGACCTCGCCTTCGTAAACGGTCTGCCACAGCACCTCGCCCGTGGTGGCGTTGGCCGCAAGCACGGTTCCGTTCAGCGAAGCGGAATAGACAGTGCCGTCCAGGTAGGCGGGAGAGGCCGCAATTCCGGTGTCATCGGGAATGGACCAGATGACCGAGCCGTCGGTCGCGTTGAGCGCAAAGAGGCCGGAGCCGGAGCCGTTCTGGCAGCCGACGAAGAGCGTATCGCCATGGATGGCGGGCGTCGACTGGACCGTGGCGAACTCGCCGAAGCTTCTGTTCCAGAGCTCCTGGCCTGAGGAGGGCGAAAGGGCGAACAGGCGCCCGCTGTCGGCGCCGATGAACAGGGTCCCGCCGCTTATCACCGGCGACGACTGGACAGACCCCTGCGCGTCAAAGGTCCAGAGGGTGTCGTTGTGGACCGGCGCCGGGCCGGCCGCCCAGCCGGTGCGGGCGACATTGCCGTGGAAGGTGTTCCACTGCGAAACCGGACCCGAAAATGACCCCTCAGCAGCACCGGCAAAGGGCAAAAGAGGCGGCGCCATTATAATTAAAGTCGCCGTGAGCAATACTATTATGATGCGCCGCATCGCGTTCTTATTTAAATATCAAGAACCATTATATAAGTATATTGTTAACGAATCTGAGAGTCCCCCGTCGTTGAACAGGCTCCCTCCAAAGGTTCACTCGGGCAAACGGAGCACATCCGCGGGGCTCCGGGCGTTGAACCGCCTTACCGGCCATAGCGTCGAAAGGGATATGACCCCGAACAGGAGGGTCAGGACGACCAGGGTATCCACCAAAGCGGGCAGGCCTTTCAGGAACAGGACGGAAGCAGCAGCGGCCGAGCCCAGCGCCAGGCCGAAGCCAAGCAAGAAAATAAGCAGGTTCTCCCATAGGACCAGTTCGGATATCTGGCCCCGGCGAAAGCCCAGCGCCCGCATGACGCCCAGCTCGTACCGCCGCTCGAGTGTCTCCCGCGAGACCTTGGCCGCAAAGCCCACCGTGCCCAGAACAAGCCCGGAGGCGAGCATCGCCTGGAGCATCGAGACATAGACCAGGTCCACCGCGATGAGCTCGCGCACGATGTCGCCCACCGGCCGGGCGCTCAGGCCGTATCCGGAGAGCGAGTTCTCGAGCGCAGAGGCAACGGTGCCGGGTTTTTCGGTGCTGCTTGGGGGAAGTTTGAACAGGAACGTATTGTACTGCGAGAGCGTCGGATACAGCACCCTCATGTTCGCGCCCGATATGAACACGCTTCCCTGGAATATCGAGTCGCGCAATATCGCCACGATTTTCAGCTGCACCGTGCTGCCGGACTCGTCCGTGACCTCTATCGTGCTGCCAATGCCCTTTTCGAAGATCCACACGATCGTCGTGTAGTCGCCGATGGCCGGAACGACGCCCTTTCCCTCGTCCCGCTCCAGAAGCTTCCAGGCCTCTTTCCCGCCGCTTTTGTCGATGCTGTCAGAGACCGGTATCTTTGATTCTGCCAAGAACGCCTCGCTGGCCGCCAGTATCCGCGGCGGAGCCTTCGTGTTGAGGTTGGTGCAGGTCCCGCCCGGGCTTCCGTAGCTTAGGAACTGCACCACGGAAACATTCGGAAACGCGCTGATGTTGTGGCCGGCCCTCTCCGAGGCGTTGGCCAGGTCAAAGAAAAGGGGCACCTCGCTCGTGCCGAGGATGTCGTATCCCCCGCCTCTGAGGGCAGCCTGTTCCGATATGCTCCCGGTCTGCATCGGCAGGTACGCCGAAAGCGTCAGGAGCGGGAACACCACCAGCGCGTAAACGACGATGTAGGCGCCGGTCCGCTTCCGGTTGCGCGAGGCGTTCTCGAGCGGGATGCGGCCCAGTCGGGCCCGACGCGAGAGCGCCGCGGCGATGGCGTCGAGCTTTTTGAAAATGACATATCCTGTGACCAGCAAAAGCAGGTCCCCGAACGCGAAATAGTAAAGGAGCAGGAGGTCTCCGGAGGCGGCGGACGCCAGATAGCCGGCCACGAACAGGGCGGCCACGAAGACAACATAGGCTCCGAAAAGAGCCCCGGCGCGCCCGCCCGTCGGGGCAGGCGGCGTCTCCTCGGGAAGGCCCCTGATGCCGGCGGACACGGACCCGCGCGAGGCCGAGCGCGCCCCGAGGTAGAACGCCAGCACCGAGACGATGAACCCGGCCAGGAAGCCGGAAACCAGCATTTCCGGGCCCGGCGGGAAAAGCGCCGAGTCAGCCGGCAGCACGCCGGCCCAGAGCGTGTTGGAGGCCCAAACGCCGATACCGGCAAAGGCCATCCCCGCCGCAACGCCCACAAGCGAGCCGGCCAGCGACAGGACCGAGCCTTCGAGCGAAAGCATTGTTGCGATATTGCGCCGGGTAAGCCCCATCGAGCGCAGGATGCCAAGTTCGCGCCGGCGCGCCTCGATGTTGGCCGTCACCACGACATAGATGAGGACCATTCCGGAGGCGGTCACGGCCGTTCCGAACGCGAGCAGGGCCTCCGTGACGATGAAGAGACCGGCGACCGAATCGATCCCATCCTGCTTGACCTTCTCGACGAACACGCCCATCTCCTCGGGAGAGAGGCTGGCGTTGAGGCCGTCGCCGACGATTCGGGCGAGGGCGGTCGTGTTCACGCCGGACCCCGGCAGCGCCTTCACGGTGGTGATGTTCCCCAGGTCGTTGCCCCAGAGCCGCTTTCCCGCGGCAAGCGAGATGTACGCCTTGGGCGCCCCGCCGTGCTCCTGCCAGTAGCGCAGGTCCTCCTGGACCATGATGCCGAAGTCGATGGGCACGGGCGGCTTCCAGTCGCCGCAGGAGGCCTTGCCCTTGATGCCCGGGAAAGGCGGCATGAGCTGGGGGTCGTCCGCCTTTCCGGCCAGCTCGACGATGTGGCAGACCCGGAATGTTTCGTACCGCAGCTTCTGGAGGAAGGCGCTGTCGTACACCGTGTAGTTGAGCGTGACGCTGTCGCCCACGCCCGCGCCGAGCCTTTCGGCCGTGTATCCGGTCAGGACGATCTCGTCGTCGCCCGGCTCCCCGGTGACGCAAAGGCCCGTGGCGTTGTCGGTGAAAAGGCCAAACGGCGCGTCGGCCCCCGCATCGAAAGCGGTCACGGTGGAGTAGGCCACGTGCGAGCCGTTGTGCTCGAGCATGTTCACGAAGTAGGAGGTCTCGGCCGAAATAGCGCTCAATCGCGAGTCCGTTGCGCGGACAAGGTCGGCGTAGCGGCCACTGAAGAATATGTTCTGGCTTTCCAGTTTCAGGTAGCCTGAAGTGGCGGTGAGCACGAGCCCGCCCTCCTCGTATCCCGCGATCCCCTCGAGCCGGACCTGCAGGCGCGACGAGACCGCCGAGGTGCCAGCCAGTCCCGCGCGGGCGTCGCCGTTGTTGGAGACCAGTATGGCGTTGATGCCCGCGCTTTTGGTCTGCTCCCTGAGCCAGCCCAGGTCCACGAAAGCGGTCCGGCGGTCGGGGCCGCGCGGCACGAGCTTGAGCGCGCCCAGGCCTGACCTTTCGACGGCGGCGGCGACCTTCATTTTGACGGAATGGGCCGGAGCGCCGGGCGTGTAGACGCTCTCGAGCGAAAAGGCCGGGTCCCGCAGGAGCGCGTCCACGCTGTCCCCATCGGAAACGCCGATTCGCTGCGCGCAATCCTCCCGGAGGTATACCTCGCCAGGCGCGATGGGAAGGCCGGGCCTTTCTCCCTTGCCGCCGGCGAAGCCGCCGAACTTCGAGGCCCGCTGGTCGATCCCGATGAAATCCACCTGCGTGTCCCGCCGGTCTTCCGAAGGCCCGGTCAGGATTCCCTGCAACATGAGCGCGGGCGCCAGCCCGTCCGTGAGGCCTGCTATCTGCGTGTCGTTTGCGACCGCGTCGAAGAGCTCCGGCCGCATCACGCCCTGCGAGCGGACGATCTCGTCCACGGCGCCCAATGAATCGTAGATGTCTTGGCGCAGGCTGTCCTCGAACGAGGCGCCCATGGTCAGTGGCACCAGGATGGACGCCGAGGGGATGAGCAGTGCCAGCAGTACGGGTATGGCGCTGCGCCTGCGCAGGTTCCGGAATGAAAGCCGGGCCGCTTCCCCGAGGAAAAGCCCCATCGGCTACGAATGTGCGGCCTGGACGGATATAGTTTTTGATACCCGGGCGGCCTTCCTGAAGGCCTTACCTGGTGGCGATGATGCCCTGGACCGCTTTCAGATTCTTGGGATGCTCCTCGAAGTACTTGCGCACCGGGGCCAGTATCTCCACGAGCGCGGCCGACACGCCCGTCTTGAGGTCGGCCGGGTGCAATCCGTCGCCGGCGTGAAGGCCCGACAGCTCGTCGATGCTTTTTATCTCCAGGTCCCCGCCGTACTTTGCCGGGCGGGAGATCTTGAGACCGCCCATCGAGGGGAATATCACGTGCCGGCATATGTCCAGCACCGGGTTGTTCTCCACCTGACGGGCGGGGCAGAAGGCTGCCTTTAGCTTTCGCCTTATGTCCTCTTCGGAATCGGTGATGAATATGGCCGAGTCGGGCTTGCTTTTGGACATCTTGGCGTCGAGGGGGTCCATGCGGTCGGCGCCGCTCAGGCTCGAAAGCAGCGGCGTGTGCAGGGCCGTGACCTTCTTCCAGCCGTACTTTTCGCCTATGTCCCTGGCGAGCATGTGGGCCTTGCGCTGGTCCAGCCCGCCGTAGGCCAGGTCGACGTCGAGGTGGAAGATATCGGCCACCTGCATCATGGGATACAAAAGGCGCGACGAGTCCAGCTCCAGCTCGTCCTCCTTGCGGCCCATGATGTCCATGGCGCGCTTTGCCCTTGAAAGCGAGGTCGCCTTCGAGATGCGGATGATCCTTTCCCAGTACTTCGGGTCCCCGATGTAATCCGAGGCGTACACATACTTCACGCTGGACCTGGGCACGCCCAGCGCCTCAAGAGCGTCCTTGATGTACTCGGCGCAGGCGCGGATCTTTTCCAGGTCGCCCCCGAACTTGTCGTTGATGTAGGCGTGCCAGTCCGCCAGAAGAACGGTCATCTCGAAGCCCGAGGCGGTGAGGTCCCGGACCTTTTCGGCGATTATCTTCCAGCCCAGGTGGGCCTGGCCCGAAGGCTCGATGCCGATGTACGCCTTCCTGGACGGGCGGGAGCAAAGCTCCCGGAGCTCGTCGCGGGTTACGACCTCTTCGGCGTTTTGGGCCGCCCTTTCGTAGCCGTCGCTCATCGGATTTCGGATGCCCCTCGACCCTAATAGCCGTTGCGGTAGGGGTAGTGGCGCCTGCCAGGCAAGGGTGGAAGGGTGGAAGGGTGGAAGGGTGGAAGGGTGGAAGGGTGGAAGGGTGGAAGGGTGGAAGGGGGGACGACGGACACTCTCGTCTCTTCCCTTGCACCCTTGTCCCCCTGCACCCTTTCGTCAACAAAGACGGTCCCAAAAGAATAGGCCCCGGCCCTCCTGGAAAGGCCGGGGCCTTGGATGGGTTGAGCCTGCTACTTGCCGCCCCTCCGGCCGAGGTATTTCCCGGCGGCCCCGACCGCCGAAAGCACTGCCAGCACGGTCAGGAACCCGGCCTCCATCGGCAGCGGGTTCCTGGCGCCGTCGGAGGGCTTCGCCCTGGTCACGCTGAGGGTCACGGTCTCCGAGTTGCCGGCGGTGTCGTTGATGGCCAGCGAAATCGAGTTTAGGCCGTACGACAGCGGCACCACCAGGCAAAACGAGCCGTCCGCTCCCAGCGGCGCGGTCACGTTGCCGATGACGACGGTGGCGCCCGGCTCCGCCTTGCCCGACACGGTCACGTTCTTCGATTTGACCTTGAGGCCGTCCTGCGGGGCGCTTATGTTGTAGCCCACGACGGTGTCCCGGCGGACCACGACCGAGGCGTAGCCAGAGTTGTTCAGAGCGTCGCGGGCGACGACCGCGATGGCGTTTTGGCCCTCGCTGCCGAGCTGGACCACTGCGGAGAATTTGCCCTGGGCGTTCACCGTGGCCGGGTTCCCGGCGACCAGCACCACGGCGCCCGGCTCGGTCTCCCCGTTCACGACGATGAAGGTCTGGTTTGTCAATGTGCCGTTGGACGGGCCGACCAGGTCGAGCAAGGGGGCAATGCTGTCGACGAACACGGTCACGGTCCGGCTGGCCCGGTTGAGCAGGGCGTCCCAGGATTCCACGCTGATGATGGTGGTCCCCTGCTTGAGGCCCAGGCCGGTGCTGAACGCACCGCCGTCGTTTAGGACGTCAACGCCGTTCACCTTGACGGTGGCGCCGGGTTCCGTCGTCCCGGAGAGCGTGACGCTCGTGGCGTTGAAGCGGGCGTTGTCCTCTGGCCCGGTGATGGCCAGCGCCGGGGCCGTCGAGTCCCGGATGACGGTCACGGTCGTGCTGTTTGCGTTGCCGGCCCGGTCGCGGGCGCTAAACAGGAACGAGTTCGCGCCCTCGGAGAGCTCCAGCAAGACCGAGAATGTCCCTCCGGCGTTTGTCTGGCGGACGCCGTTGATGGTCAGCTCGGCGCCCGATTCAATGGTGCCTGCTGCCGTCATGGCCGAGGCGTTGGTCGCCGCGCCGTCGGCGGGCGAGCCCAGCCGGAGCTGGGGCGCTATCGTGTCGGACACGACATGCCGCACGAGCGTTGCGGTGTTCCCGGAGGCGTCCCGGCACGCAAGCTCGAGGTTGTTGCGGCCCTCCTCAAGGCTGAAAGCGATCTCGAATTTGCCGTCGGGGCCGATCGTCACCGGCGCGCCGTTGATGGTCAGCTTGGCGCCCGGCTCGCTCACGGAGCCCAGGACCCGGACGGAGCTTTCGTTGACCAGCAGGTTCTCCGACGGGGTGTCGACCTTTATCACCGGCGTGACGGTGTCGCGGAATATCACCAGCGTGAGGCCGGCCTTGTTCATCATCGCGTCCCAGGCCCGGACCGTTATCTGGTTGGCGCCCTCAGAGGTGAGCCTCAATTCGGCCTTCCATCCGCCCTCCATGGAGACTTCAGCCTTCGTCCCGTCGACTTCCACAACGGCCCCGGGCTCGGTCCGGCCCCTTATCTCGATGGTCGTTAGGTTGGTCAGCGTGCCGTTTTCGGGCGTATCGACCAGAAGCAGGGGCGGCAGGTCGTGGAGCCAGATGACCGCGTCTTTGGAACGGTCGATGTCCACCTTCGTCGTGTTGGCCCTCGTCCCGCAGGCGGCCGTAAGCTCCTGGGGGCTCAGGGGCACCTTGGTCTTCCCGTTGTACTTGTACTCGGCCAGCGTAAACGTCTTGGTCCAGCCGTCGGCGCCCGTCTTTTTCATCTCGGACTCGGAGCCCTTGGCGTCCTTGAACCTGACCTCGGCGCCTTCAACAGGGCCGGCGTCGCTTTCGTAGACGACGCGCGCCATCACATACCACTTGACCACGAGCACTCCGGTGTCGTCCACGACCCGGGATCTGGCCGGGCTGTAGTCCGGGTTGACGAGCGTGACGGTCCCGCCGCCGTAGGAGCCGGCCCAGGGCGCCTCGATGTTGACATCGCGCGTGTTGCTTTTGAAAGTGCAGTTGTAGAATACGGCGTTGAACGGGGACATGTCCGAGTACCCGTTGACGCCGTCGGAGGCGTTCGTGACCGAGAGGTTCCAAAACGACGACGAGGAGCCGTCGCCCAAAAGCACGCCGATCGTCGAGCCGTCAACGGTGTTGTTGCGGTACTCAGACATGCTGGCATCGTATATCCCGATGCTGCCGACCTCGTTTTTGTTGTTTTCGAACCGGTTCCCGTCTATCATGTTGTCCCCGCCCAGGACCACCATGCCGTTGTCGTTTTGGAACACCAGGTTGTCCGTTATGATGGCGGATTCTGCAAAGCATGCAATGCCCCAGTAGTTCCCGTAGCCGTAGGAATCCGTGTGGGCCGAGATCTCGTTTTTCGATATGACCGTTCCCGAGCCACCGCTTATGAATATGCCAGAAACGTCGGTGTTGGAGAAGATTGTATTGTTGGTGATGACCGGCGAGGAGCTTTCGGAGGCAATGCCGCCGGCGGAGTAGTAATACATCTTCTTTTCGCCATACATGTTCTGCGAGATCTCGTTTTCGTCGATGAGCGGGCTGGAGGAAGAGTACACCTCTATTCCCGAAACGGCGTTTTGGGTGATGGTGTTGGAGCAAATGCTGGGCGACGCGCCGCCGTCCACGAGGATGCCGACGTTGTTTTCGGATATCGTGCTGTTCGTTATCCGAACATTGTCAGACTCGATGTAGAGCCCCCGGTCCGTGGACGGATTGAGGGTCCAGTTCTCCGTGTCGTCCCAGCCGCAGTCGTGGAGCTCGCTCCCGTCCATCCGGAGGGCCCCGCCGGAAAGCACCTGGAACAGGAAATGCGCCCCGGCATCGCTGGAGTGGATGTTGCAAGACGACAGCACGCTGAATGTGCCACCGGATTCGACCACTATCTTGTATTCCCCGTTGAAGGTCGTGTCGACGACGAGTTCGACGCCCGAAAATGTCAGCGTGCCGGTGACGACCAGATTGCCCCGGAGGGTGATGATGGAGTTGGAATAGCTCTCGTCGCCGGAGATGACCGTGTCCCCTTCCCACAAGACATCCGCAGGCTTTGCCAGGACCATTCCCGGCACGGCCAGCAGGCACTGCGCCGCCATCAGAAATCCGATTGCCCAAAGCGATATTCCCTTCCACATTTGTTATCCCCGACAAATCTAAGACCGCGAGCATATTAAACAAAATTTGTAAGCGGCTCTAAAAGCTTATAAGCGTCCGGGACCGGTACTTTACGATATTACTTACTAATGCATAACACCTGAACGTAATGATATCATCCAGGCGGAAAGGGAGTGAGAGCAAAGCCTCCCTTATGAGGTTTTAGAGAGGCTCACAGAACGATTTATATACCTTATGAAATGAACGGGTAAGGTGATGATGACAGGCGCTTCCCGCGGCATCGCAGCTTTCGTCCTGGTCGCGATGGCCATCCTATCGGCCGGCCCGTTCACGGCGGAAGCCGCCGGCAAGGAAGCTCCGATAGCGATAATCACCCTGCCCGGCCAAAACGACCTTTACGCCCCGGGCGACGTGGTGCAGCTCGACGGCCGCAGATCATTTGACCCCGACGGGATATTATCGAACTGGAGCTGGACAACGGGCGACGGCGGGGCGCTCTTCGGGGCAGAGGCCGCATATGCCTACGCGTCGCCCGGCGAATACGACCTGACGCTGACAGTGATGGACGGCGACGGGCTGAACGCCAGCGCCACCGTCAGGATATTCGTGAAATTGTCCCTCGGCATCCCGCTGGAGATCAAGCTGGCGTCCGCCGCTTCCGGGACCTATCAGGAGGGAGCAGGCATCGCCCTCAGCCCGTTCGAGGGGCTCCGGGTCCCCCTCGGGCCGGAGAACGAGCGCGCCTACCTTTGGGATTTCGGCGACGGCCGCACCTCCACCGATCGGGAGCCGAAGCACACCTACCAGAGCCCCGGGACATACGACATCACCCTCACGGTATTCGAGGGCGACGCCGCGGCGCGTACCACGCTCCAGGTGAAGGTCCATGCGGCGGCGGCGCCCTCGAACAACTGGGTATACGTCCTGTTTGCCGCCTCCATCCTGCTCGTGGTAGGGTTTGCGGTGTTCTTCGGCGGGACCGAGCTGGGCCTTTTGACATTGGGGCCGTTGTTCATCCTTCTTTACAGCCGCATCAAGCAGGACCAGATACTCGACAACTACACCCGGGGCCAGATTCACGGCTACATAATCGCCAATCCCGGGGAGCACTACAGCTCCATCAAGGCCGCCCTGGACCTCAACAACGGCACGCTCGCCTACCACCTGCAAAGGCTCGAGAGCGAAAGCGTCATCAAGTCGGCGATGGACGGCGCCCACCGGCGCTACTACCCGGTCAACATGAAGGTCCCCGAACCGGAGGCGGACGCGCTCACCGAGGTCCAGCGGATAATCGTTTCTAAGATGTCCGAGACGCCCGGCATCTCCCAGCGCGACATCGGCGCGCTCATGCACCTTAGCTCCGCCACGGTGAACTATCACATCGAGAGGCTCCTGGCAAAGGGCGTCATCCGACGGGAGCGGGCGGGCATGAGGTACAGGTGCTTCGTCAACGAGGCCGTGCCTGGAAAGCCCCCGGCGCAGGACAACTGAGCCGGGAATTGCGCCCAAACCTTTTTGACGCGCCCGGGCCATTCGAGTCATGGGAGAACGAGGGGCTGACGGGACGGGAGGGCCGCTGAGATGGAGGAGCCTCCGCACTTACAGGAGCTGCTCAACTGCCTGCAGTGCAACCACTGCGCCCCGGCCTGCCCGACTCTGGCCGGGAAAGGCTGGGAATCCCGCTCGCCCCGGGGCATCCTCCACGGCCTGAAGCGGATGGCATCCCCCACGCTGCTGGACCGGCTGCGGAAGGGGAGGGCGCCGGGAATAGACCAGCAATGGGTCCGCCGGCTCTACCAGTGCACGGACTGCGGCCGGTGCGCGCAGGTTTGCCACGCCGGCATAGACCTTTCTGTTGTTTGGGCCGACCTGCGGGCATGGCTTCTGCAAAACGATGTCGCCCACCCTCAGGCCCACCAGGCAATGGTATCGGCCATCGGCGGGAGCCGCAACTACTACGGGGCGCCGCCGGCGGCGCGCTCGGAATGGCTGGGCTCTGTCCGGACGCGTCAGAACGCCGACGTCGTTTTCTTCGTCGGGTGCGTGATGTCCTACGACCAGATCCAGCTGGCCCGCTCGACGGTCAATGTCCTGCGCAGGGCCGAAGTGGATTTCACGCTGCTGGGGCCGGACGAGTGGTGCTGCGGCCAACCGCTGCTGCAAACCGGCGAGGAGTCGCTTTTTTGTCAGATGGCCGCCCACAACCTGGCGGCCGTCGAGAAGACCGGGGCCGTCCAACTGGTCACCGGCTGTCCCGGCTGCCTGCTGACCCTGAAAAAGACCTACCCTTCACGGGGCTTTCGGCTGAAGTGCGAGGTGCTCCACAGCTCCGAGCTGATCGCGCGCCTTTTCGACCGCGGCAAGCTCGATTTCGTCCGTTCCCCGTTCATCGATAGGAAAAGCGGTGCAACGGCCGGGAATGCGGTCGCCTACCACGACCCCTGCGTGCTGGGGCGCAAATGCGGCATCTTCGAGCCGCCCAGAAAGCTCCTGGAGAGCCTGCCAGGGGTGGGCCGGCCGCTCGAGCTCGACGAAAACAGGGCAGGCTCGGCCTGCTGCGGCGGCGGGGGCGCGCTCCGCGTCGTAGAAGGGGACATGTGCGTGCGAATAGGCCAAAAGCGGCTGGCCGGGGCCCTGGAGATGGGCGCCGGGACGGTCGTCTCGGCCTGCCCGGCCTGCCGGGTGAACCTGGGCGACGCAGCCCGGGCCCTGAAAGCCCGAAAAGAAAAGGTCAACCTGGAAGTCAGGGACCTCGTCGAACTGGTCGCCCGGGCTATCTGAAACGGGTTGTGAATCCTAGAAGCACAACGTCCCGTCGGCTTCCAGCGCCAGGTCGTTTAAGGTGGCGGCGCCGACTATCTTGGCCCATTCCTCGAACGAGCCCTTGGGGATGCCCAGAAGGCCGCAGCTCTGCTCGCAGACCATGACCTTCACGCCAGCCTTGATGGCGCCCGCCATGACCTCGCTGAGCTTGGGGAAGCTGCCCATCTTGATCTTTTCGGCCTCGCCCTTCTTGACGGCCATCACGCCTTTTATGACGAAATAAACGGTCGCCTCCAATCCCATCGCCACGGCCGTCTGGGCCAGAACGAAGGGCGCGTACAGCTGCTCGGCCCGGTCCGGGCCCGATGTCACGACATACAACATCTTTTTCTTATCTGCCATCTGCAAATCCCCCTTATGTCATTTGACGGCCAAGGGATACCCGAACATCAACAAATAGTTATTGCAGAATCCGGGGCAAATCCGGGGAATACGCTCCTCACCCAACGGTTATTTCGGGCTCCACCCGGACCTCGCAGTTCACGCTCTTGGTTATCAGGCAGAGCTTGCCCAGCTCGGAGAAGACCTTCCCGGCCTTTTCCGCGTCGGAGGCGGTGGGGGCCTTCACGAGCGCCTTGATGACGATGTCCTTGAAGACGAAATCATGGCTGACCATCTGGGCGGTGCCCACGGCCGTGCTCTCGTAGGAGGTAATGCGGCCGCGGAGCTTTTCGAGCAGGAACAGGAAGGTGGTCAGCGTGCAGACCTCCAGCGACCCGACGAACAGGTCCTCCGGGGACCAGATGCCGGGATGGCCGCCCCACTCCGGAGGACAGGCGACATTCAGGGTGGGCTTTCCCTCGCACGAGAGGTCCCCCTTGTGCTCCCCCGTCCACCGCAGAGAGGTGGCGTAGCTGTAACTCACGGGTTCCCAGTCCATTGCAATGCACTCCTTGAAGGGGTGGAAGGGTGGAAGGGTGGAAGGGTGCAAGGGGCGGAACGCCGTCATCAGTCGTCCCCCCTTGCACCCCTCCCCCCTTGCACCCTTGCACCCTTGCACCCTTATTTCCGGTTGGCCGGCACGGTCGGCCCGTTCTTGTGCGGCCCGCCGTTGGCCAGCGGGCGCGCCACTATCTCGCCGCGCGGCTTCACCTCGGCGAATATCTCGGCCGTGAAGCGGTACATCTTCGTCTCCGGGTCCGTCCAGGCGTCCATGGGCAGCCCGGCCTTGTTGCAGGTGTGGTCCAGGAACTCGTGCAAGGTCCACTTCCATTCCACCGGCACCTGCGGCAGGAGAAGGCCGCGCAGTATCCCGTTGTCGGCTATGAGACCGTCCCGGCCTATCTTGATGACCTCGAGGTATTCCTTGGGGCTCTTGACGTGGATGAGCTCGGGCGGGGTGAGAAGGCTCACCTCGACCACTATCTTGTCAAGCTCCTTTGCCGTGACGGGCGGAAAGCGCGGGTCCCGGGTGGAGGCGCTCCGGGCAGAATCCATTATCGCCTCTATAAGCGGCATGACCGGCTCGGGATAGCCGATGCAGCCGCGAAGCTCCTTCTCGGGATAGGTATTGAGCGTGACGAAGACGCCCGAATCCCTTTGGAACGAATCGGGAAGGTCCCGGGGCGGCTTGAAATCCTTCTTGTTGCCCTGGACCCAGCCCTCCACGACCCGACGGGCCACGGAAACAGCCAGCGTCCCCTCCTCCAGCGTATACATTGTCTCGGACCCCCAGGTTCAGGGAATTGTGGTCAAAAAGGAAAGGCTACTTGGCGAGCGCGTTGGCCTTCTCCTCGGCCTGCTTGGCGTACCGTTGGGCCTTGGCGTAGCTCTTGCTCCGGACGAACGAGGTGGCCAGCCTCAGCAGGTTCTCGACCTCGCTCTTCTCGACGCTGTCATCCTTCACGTTGGCTATCTTGCCCTGGACGGCGCTGATGAGAGCGACGACCTCCTTCTCCTCGCTGCTCGCTGCGGGCGCTGCCTCTGCAGGCTTCTCGGCCGATGCGCGCTCCTTGAGGTCCCGGCCGACCTTGGAGGCCTTGTTGGCGTACTTGAAGGCCCGGTCGAAATCGCCGCTGTAAAGGCTTGACGTGGCAAGCTGGAGCAGCTTCTCGGCCGAGGCGACGTCCACGCCCTCTCCGCGGAGCTTCTCTATCTCGGCCTTAGTGGTCTCCACCTTCTCCTTGGCGGAGGTCTCGGTCGTTCCCGCGCCTTCGGCGGCGGGGGCCGGCGCCTCGGTCGGGGCCGGCGTCGGGGCCGCGGCGGTGGCGGCGGCGGGCTCCGTGGCCTTAACGGGCGGGGCGGTTTCGGTCGATGGAGCGGCGGGCGCGTTGGATGCGGCGATGCTCCGGAGCTTCTGTTCGTACTCTTCCTGCTCCCTGATGCTTCGGCGCAGAAGCATGATACCGATAATCAGGCCCACTAGGAACACTACAGCAGACAGGGCGAGATAAAGATATTCGTTCATGCACTCCGGATACCACATTTAAATTATAAATGTTTCGGACTGTTATACCGGGCGTTTCTATTATATATGAAATACTAATAAGGGAATGGGCCTCACCGAGGCTTCCCCGACGGAAAACCTTCACGCGTTCGGGGCCGGGGTATCCGGCCGCCGGGCCCGCTTTTCCTTGTACTGGTACAGGAGCATCTTGTCCCACTCGATCTTGTGGGGGATTCCCTTGTGCTTGAGGAACCCGCTGAGCGCCTCGGTCAGGCGCGCCACCTCCTCGCTCCGGGTCGAGCGATAGATGTAGAAGCTCACCTCGCCCGATTTGCTTATCGGGAAGATGAGGCGCAGCTTGTTGTCCCGGTTGTACCCCTCCGGCTTGCGGTTGGCCGTAAGGTCGGCCACGTTGGAGCGGATGAGTATCCGTACCAGGGCCTCCTCCTCGGGGGTCTGGCCGCTCTCCTTCAGGAAGAGCTTCATCAGGTCCGGGAAGACGCGGGCGAGGTCCTTGAACTTGATCTTTCGGGGGAACACGATGTGGCCGCTTCGGACAATCATAGGGCTCTCCGGCGACGCATGGCCCGGCCGATACTTAACCGTTTTGCCAAAGTTTAAATCCGGCCACCGCGATGGCAATGCCGCCCCATGACAGACTTGCGGGGATTCCATGATCCGCAGTGACGACGTGGGGCTACAGAGCGCGGCATCGCAAAATGGGTCTCCGGATGAGTTCGGCGCAACGCCGGCACATGATTCTCGGACCAACCCCGGTGCCGTAGACCCGGGCGGGGTCATACGCCAGAGAGCGCTTTGGCGCCCGATGAAGGTTCCTGTTAACGCCCGGGGAAACGCAGCCCCAGGGAAATCAGCCCCGGAGGAAACCATGATGCGGGCTAGTAGCCCTGGGGTACAAACCATAGATGCTGTTTGTGAAAGGGTGCAAGGGTGTAAGGGTGCAAGGGGGCAAGGGACGGACGCACGACGGTTTGGAAGCGGCCATCCTGCCGGGAAAGGGAGGGTGCGTGCTGCTCATCGAGGTCCAGCCGGGCTCCAGCAGGCCGGGGAAGCTCTCGTACGACCCGTGGCGGAAGAGAATGAGGCTTACGGTCGCGGAGGACGCCCGGAAGGGACAGGCGAACGCCGGGGCGCTGGCCGCGCTCTCATCGTTGCTCGGCATACCTGAAGGCTCCCTGCGCATCACGGTGGGCGCTACGGACCGGCGCAAGACCGTGGCCGTTTCGGGCCTGGTGCCCTCCGAGGTGCTCGAAAGGCTGGCTCCGCATGTCAATGGGGCTTGATGCATTGACGAAAAAGGAGCAGCTCGACGAAATCGAAAAGCTCCTCGACCGCCTGAGGGCGGCCAGCGAGCAGTTCCCCGTCCTGGTGGAGGGCGCTCGCGATGTCGCCGCGTTGCGGAAGCTGGGCCTGGAGGGCGAGATCCTGAAGCTCAACCGGGGCGAGGGCCTGGTGGCGCGCGCCGACGCGCTCTCCCACCAATACAAGGATATCATATTGCTGACCGACTGGGACTACAAGGGCGTCGAGCTGCATGACCGGCTGAAGCGGCTCCTGCAGGACGCCCAGGTCAGAACCGACGATTTCTTCTGGTCGCGGCTTCGAAAGCTCGTGGGCGGCGGGAGCCGGACGGTCGAGGACCTCCCAGCATTCCTGGAGATACTGCGGGAGAGGGCGTCGTCCAATTGCTAGTGCCCGGCCGCTCCCTGTGATGTCCGGGCCTGCCGCCCCATCATGCCCTGCGCCGTTCCCATCACCCGCGCCGCCCCCGATCCCCCGTCGCCCGGCGGACCACCGGGTCACGGTCGGAGAGGAACTTGAGCGTGGATTCGAAAGACTCCGATTCCCCCACCTCTTCTCGCAGGTAAACGCCCGTGCGGCCGACGCGGTCCCGGCGCCCGAGGACCCGAACCCGCTCCTCGACCAATGTCACGGGCACCCCCAGGAGCCGGGCCGTCTCCGGTTCCCGGCCCTGGATGGAGCTTTCGATATGGCCCGTTTCCGTCGGGACGATGAGCAGGAGCTTCTTGCTCACGCCCGGAAGGCGCGGAGCCTCCACCAGACCCGCAGCGGGCAGGAGCCCTCCGAACCTGTAAAAGGCCTCCTCCTGCGGCCGGAAGCCCGCCAGCGGGAAGGTGACGGTGGCTTCCTCGCCCAGGTGGATGTGGCCCTTGGGGGCGCTGTTGGGCGTGGCCATCACCACCTCGCGGGCCGACCAGTGGACGCCGGCCCTCTCCAGCCGGGTCTCCACCTCGTACGAGGCCAGCTCCCCCTCAAGGTAGACCAGGTCGATGTCGCTGCCCTTCTTCACATCGCCCCTCGCAATGGACCCGTGGACGGACCAGCCGGGGCCCAGGGCGCGGCCGATGGCTTCGGCCCTTTCCCGAAGGCAGGCGAGCTGGCCGAACCTTTCAGGCGTGTACTCGACCCGGCGGGGGTCGCGGAGCCAGACCACCTTCTCTTTCATGTGCTCCCCGGCCAGCAATCTGGGGGATTATCTTGGTTGCGGCACCAAAAACATTTAACGGCCAACCGGGAATCACTTCAACGGGAGTAGCAGACCATGCCGCAGATTGAACAGATCCAGTTGAGCAAGGGAACGGCCCTGGGAGTCCGTGTCGAGCTGCCCAAGGCGCCGCTGGTCATGATCCGCGCCAGCAAGGGCTTTGCGATGTGCGGGTACCTGAACATGGAATCCGTCAACAAGACGGGCGAGGTGGCCGTCCGCGTCACGGGCGTGAAGACGTTCGACGACGTCCTCGACGCCAAGGTCGTCAACGCCTCCGACAAGGCCCGCGAGCTCGGAATAAAAGAGGGCGAAACGGCGCGCGAGGCCCTCGAGAAGATGTTCTGACGATGGGAGCAGCCTGGGACAGGTTCTACGAAAACAGCCCACGGCCCTGGGCCGGGGCCGTCGAGCTGCCGGCGCTCGGGGCGGGCTGGAGGGTGCTGGAGACCGGTTGCGGCGGCGGGCGGCTGCTCTTGCCGCTGGTGCGGAGCCGGCCGGACCTCGCCTTGACCGGCGTCGATTTTTCCGAAACGGCCCTGAAAGGACTGGCCCGCCAATGCCCCGGCATCCTATTCCAGGCGGATGTCTCGGCATTGCCCTTTCGCGACCAAAGCTTCGACGCGGCCCTGTGCCGCCACGTCCTCGAGCACCTTGTATCGGAAGGCAGGAAGGCGGCCGCCACCGAGCTGCTCCGGGTCGCGCGTCCGGGCGGAAGGATATTCTTCGAGGGATTCTCGACCGGCGACGCGCGGTTCGGCAAGGGCCGGCAGGTGGAACCGTCGACATTTGCGCGCGGGGACGGGATATCCTATCACTATTTCACGGCGCAGGAGGTCGGTCAGCTTTTTTCCGCGGCCAGGGCGGTCGACCCGAGGGAAAGGACCTGGGAGGAGCGCGCCGGCCGGACCCGAATGAAAAGGGCGGTCATCGAGGCCGAGATCCTCCGGTAGGGCTGCCGGGCCGGGGACCACCAAAAAGCCCACCACAATGCTTAAGCAATCATCAAAACGCGTACTAAACATTTGATATACCGTGGGGTCACAGTTGGCTCCTGGTGAAGACGTTGTCAGCACTGTCGGGCCGGCCGGGATGCCACCGTCGCCGTGGAACCCGCCGGGCCGTGGCCATCCTGTCCTTTCTGGCGCTTTTGGGATGCGCCACCGTTCCTCTATCCGCCGGTTCGGACGGCGGAGCCGGCCCTGACCCTGCAGGAGCCGAGGGCGCAGGCTCCGCCAGCGCCGCAAGCTACCAGATCATTCTCGCGCCCGGCAACGCAACCAGGTATGTGAACGCCTCCACCTCCCAGAAATCAGCAACCTACGCATTCCAGATCAAGAAAACCGGTGATTCGAGCCTCCCCTTTGTGGATTTGAAGCTCTATCCCTGGAACTTCCCGCCGGAGGAGTGGTCCTACAATTTCATACCCTCCGCGCCTTTCGAGGTCAACCCCAACGAACCGCCCGAGACCATCCTTTTGGTCATCTACCCTGCGGCCAGCGCCGAGGCCAAGCGCTACACCTTCCAGCTCAAGGGAATGCCCGAAGGCTCCACGAACGTGGTAACCATAACCCTGGAGATCCTGCAGTACGCCGGCGTCCTGGTGAAGGCCCCGCCGGCCCGGACGGCCGACCCGGGCGAAACGCTCGAGTTCGTTTTCGAGATAATCAACACCGGCAACGGGAAGGACCGCTTCTTCATCGAGTCCATCGAGGCCTCCGTGACGGGCATTCAGCCTTACCTGAAGGACAACAACAACTGGACAACGGACCTGGCTCCAGGTAAGAGCGCGTTCAAGACCGTCGTCGTTGCGCTGCCTTTCAACCTGAAGGCCACCAAGGACCCGGCGGGAATCCAGGTCACCACGACGGTGCGCTCCAATTTCAACGGTTCCTCCAAGGACGTCAACTGGACCCTGCTTGGGGTCGCCCGGTTCTACGACCTCAGCCTGGGCCTCTCGGAATCGTCCGTCTCTATCCTGCCCGGAGAGCTGGCCGAGTTCTCCGTGACCATCCTGAACCTGGGCAACGGGAACGACAACGTCACCCTCAACCTGACCTCCAACTTCGATTCCTCGGGGTGGATCATCAATCTGCAAAAGAGCTTCTTCCTGCTCCCGGCCGAAAGGAGCAACACCACCAAGCTGAAGATAACCCCGCCCCTCAACGCCCTTTGCGGCTCCAACTACACGTTCGACATCCTCGCCCGCTCCTCCGGACCGCCGTTCCCGGAGACGCCGGTGGAGCGGACCGAGTCCCTGGGCATCACGATATTCCAGGTCAAGGACATATACGTCCCCGTCGTCGATTTCGTGGCGCCCCAGGCCATAGGACCGGGGCAGGTCGTGCGCTTCCCGTTCAACTTCACCAACAAGGGAAACGGCGAGGACCTCGTGAACATCACCGTCCTCGAAAAACCCCTCAACTGGCATGCCACGCTGGACTTTTTCCAAAACATCCGCATGCAGCCTTTCGTCACGCAGGAGGTCAGCCTCACGGTGCAGTCCTCCATCAACAGAAACGAATCGCTGCAGCAGAGCTACAATGTCAGGATAAAGATAGCCAACGCCGCCAAGACCTCGATAATAAACCTGACATTTGAAATACCGGTCGGGCCGGTATATGACTGGATGTTCGGCGTCGCCGGGAACGGAACCGTCCGGGTGAACCCTTATCTAAAGAACGCCTGCAGCTTCGCGCTGGAGCTCCGAAACACCGGCAACACCGGCGCCATGCTGGTGCTGGAGCTCTCCGGTGGGACGGCCGATTGGGCCTCGCTGGGCACGACCGCCCTGGCGCTCGGCTTTGGCCAGACTGCTTCTGTGAGGCTCGAAATCAGGGTGCCTCGTACCGCCGAGCCCGGGAGCGACCACCTGTTCCGGGTCGTCGCCCGGTCCCTCAACGAACCGGCATTGGCACGGGAGGTCGAGGTCTCGGTGAGCGTCGTATCGTTGGACCTGGCGGTGGTCCCGGCCGGCCAGCTGGAGATCGACAATTTCGCCCAGAAGGACCTGCGCCTGGAGGCCGGCGCGACCATCGAGATCGGAGTGACGGTCCGAAACGACGGCCTGGACACGGCGCCGGCGGCCGGCGTGAGGTTCTACGACAACGGGGTGCTCTTCGCCGAGAAGAACACCAGCGCCCTCCGGCCACTGAGGACCTCGGTCCTGACGGCCTTATGGGCCTCGAACCTGTCCGGAAGGCACATCCTCAGTGTGGAGGTCGACCCCGGGAACCGGCTGGGGGAATCCAACCGGTCCAACAACGGCGCCTCCTGCGTGATCGAGGTCCTGGCGCCGAAGGTGCAGCGCGGACCGCCCCCGCCCGTCAACTGGCAGGCGCCACTTTCAGTCGTCGCGGCCTGCGCCTGCGCCGCTTTGGCTTTCATAGTGTACCGGCGCCGGTCCGGCGTGGACCGGGAGCTCTACGAGAGCATATACGGAAAAAGGTAATGCCAATGTTGATAAACCCAGCAAACAGATTATCAACGGTGAACGCAAGCCGGAAGGGGGGTCATGCCGGCCGGGCGCGGTCCGGGTTCCTCCATTCTTTGGGGATCTGGCTTGCCGCGCTGGTCATCCTGCAGGCACTGGCCGCCGGAAGCGGCGAAAATGAGGGCAGGTCCGCGGCCCGCGCTGCCTACTACGAGCTCTCCATAGATCCGTCCAACGCGACGCAGGCGGTGGACCCGTCCGATCCCCCAAGCGCGGCGACCTTCAGCTTCCAAATCAGGAACACTGGCGATTCGAACTCGCCCCTCCCGGACCTCGAGCTTTCGCCCTGGGACGCCGAGAAGGCCAACTGGTCCTACAACTTCATTCCGTCGGAACCGTTCGAGGTGAAACCCAACGATGGGTTCCAGACGGTCATCCTCGTGGTCTATGTCGCCCCCTACGCCACGGCAAAGAGGTATACGATGCAGCTTCGGGGCACGACCGGGGTGGCGTCCAACTCGGTGACCATCAACATCGACGTGGGCCAGTACGGGGCCGTCCGGGTCATGGCCCCGCCGCCGCAGGAAGGCGGTCCCGGCGAGACGCTCGAGTTCAACTTCACCATCGTCAACACCGGCAACGGCAGGGACCGTTTCAAGGTGGGCAACAACTGGACGGCGGATCTGTCTCCTGGCGCAAGCGAGATCAAATCCCTGGACATTGTCATACCGTTCGATGCAAAAACCACCGAGGGTACCGACGGCTACCCGCTGACGTTCGAGGCAGTGTCGGCATTCAATTCCAGCTGCCACGATTCGAATACGACCTTCTTCAAGGTAAAGCACGTCTATGAACTGAGCACGGAGGTGTCGCCCCCCTCGGCGACCATCCTGCCAGGGGAGCAGGCCGAGTTCTCCGTCACCGTCCTAAATATGGGCAACGGCAACGACAGAGTCTCCCTGAGGGCCCGCGCCGTGTTCCCGTCTTCGTCCTGGACCATCAGCCTGGGCACCGACCGGCTGGACCTCCGCGCCGGAAGAAGCGCGGTCACCACGCTTCGCATAACGCCACCATATAATGCCCTGGCCGGCGACACCTACATCGTGGAGGTTTCGGCGCGCTCCGCCGGCCCGCCGGGTGAGCCGGTCGAACGGACCGAGGCCATACACATTTCCGTCCTTCCGGTCAAGGGCATCATCGTCCCGCGGCAGCATTTTGCCCCGCCCTACCCGGTCGCGCCCGGCGGCGCCGTCCAGTACTCGTTCAATTTCACCAACTCCGGCAACGCCCCCGCGACCGTCGGCATCTCGGTCTCGGAGGCGCCTCTCGGCTGGTCGGCCGTGGTCGAGCCCAAGCAGGCGGTCGCCGTCCGAGCGGGCGCCTCGGCCGGCGCCCTGCTGAGGGTGATTCCTTCCGCCAGGTACAACGAATCGCCCTCCGGCACGCACCTCGTGAAGGTCCGGCTCTCCGACAGCGATGGGAACATCGTCGGCGAGCTCTCGTTCGAAATCGAGGTGGCGCCGGCGCGCGGGCTCGAACTGGAGCCGGCCGGCGGGCCGGCGCGCGAGGTGAACCTCTTCGTCTCCAACAGGGAAACCTTCCTGCTCTCGTTGGAGAACGCGGGCAACGCCCCCGACGATGTGAGCCTGGCGCTCGTCGGAGATTATGCCTCCTGGGGCCGGTTCGACGCTTCGGTCGTCCCCGTCGGCGCCGGTGAGACGAAGGTGCTCCGGCTGGACCTCACCGTCCCGAAAACGGCGGCCACGGTCAGCATCTACCCGCTCACGGTGAGGGCCGTCTCGCTGGGCCGCCCGGACCTCTTCGTGGAGAGGCTGCTCTTCATAACGGTGAAGGACTTCGACCCGGCCGAGCTCGTCCCCCGGCTCAAGGTCTACCCGCAGGACCGGGCGCTTTCTCTGACAGGGGGCGACGAATACGCTTTCCCGGTGTCGGTCCTTTGCACCGGCTCGGGCATCGGCAATGTTTCACTGAGGGTGACCGGCGGCGAGGGCCTGGACCTCGCCTACGAGATAACGGAGCTTCCCCGGGACCTCAGCGCCGGCGAGAACCATACCTTCCTCGTACTGCTCCGGATCGGAGGGTCCCAGAAGGGCGTGACCAGGGGCACCTTGGTCATCCAGGCCGTGGGCGATGGCGTCTCGGCCCCGGCGCAGACCGTGTCCGTCACGCTTCAGCCTGCACCCCGGGCCACCCCGGTGGTCTCCATGGAGGGGCTGGGGATAGCGCTCGCCATCTTCCTGGCCCTCGGCGGCATCGCCGTCGGCTGGAACGAGGTGGTGCTGGTAGCCCTGCTCAACCTCCTCCTCCCGCTATATGTCAAGCTGCGCCGCGAGGAGGTGCTCGACCAGTACACGCGGGGCAAGATACACGGCTACATAATCGCCAACCCGGGCGAGCACTACAACTCCATCAAGGCGCAGCTTAGGCTCAAGAACGGCACCCTGGCCTACCACCTGCGCGTTCTCGAGCGGGAAGGCTACGTGAAGACCACGCGCGACGGGATGTTCAAACGCTTCTACCCGATGGAGGCGTTGGTCCCCCGCCGCAAGAGCGAGTTCTCCGCCATACAGGAGATAGTGCTGGAGCATATCCGCTCGGCTCCCGGGACCAACCAGAACGAGCTGGCGCGCCGGATGGGCGTCAGCAGCCAGGTGGTCAACTACCACATCCGGAACCTGGTGGCAGCCGGCATCATCCGGTTAGAGCGGGACGGGCGCGAGACCCGGTGCTACCTGAGCGATTCCTGAGCGGAATGCTTTATATTCAGCCAGCACCCTTCTGAAATGCGGTGAGCGGATGGAGCTTTCCAGCGTTCGTATAGAGAAGCCCGAGGGCCTCAACATCGTCATCGGCCAGTCGCACTTCATCAAGACCGCCGAGGACATCTACGAGGCCGTGGTCAACGCGGTCCCGCAGGCCAAATTCGGCGTCGCCTTCTGCGAGGCCTCGACCAAATGCCTGGTGCGCGTCGAGGGCAACGACGAGGAGATGAAAAAGATTGCGGGGAAGAACGCCCTTGCGCTCTCGGCGGGGCATACATTCTTCATAGCCCTCAAGGACGCCTACCCGGTGAACATCCTGCGGGCCATTTCCAACGTCCCGGAGGTGTGCCACATAATCTGCGCCACCGCCAACGAGGTCGACGTGATAATAGCCTCCAACGAGCGCGGCCGTGGCGTACTCGGCGTCATCGACGGCGAAAAGAGCAGGGGGCTCGAGAACGACGCGGACGTTTCTGAGCGGCGCGCATTCTTGAGGAAGATAGGTTATAAAAAATAGGTCAGACGTGGAGATCGGGTGTCCATCGCGCCGCCCCGGCCGCGCTCTTCGCCTCGTCCATCCGGTGCAGGACGGACACGGCCTCCAGGCCCGTTTGGATGCAGCCCGCCTCGGCCTTCAGGATGTCCTTTTCATCGATGAACCTGCCCGACGGCCGGTGGGCGTAGACGGCGCACACCGCGCCGGCGCGAAGTCCGCGCAGCAACGATAGCGTCAGGAGCGCGCTGGTCTCCATCTCGAAATTGAGGACGCCCTGCGCGGCCAGCTCGTCGATGAGGCCGGGCCTCCGGAGCGGGAACCCCTCGACGCTCCGGCACTGGGCCCCGTAGAACCCGGGCGCCGTGGCGGTCAGCCCGACGTGATGGCGCCGCCCGCCGCTTTTTGCTGAAGCTATCAGGGCCATCAGGACCTCGTAATCGGCAAGCGCCGGGAAGCCCTCGTGAACGAAAAATGCAGAGGTGTTCTCGAGCCGGACCGCGCCCGTCGAGATGACGAGGTCCCCGATATTCACCTCCTCGCGCAGCGTTCCGCAGCTGCCTATCCTGATGAGCGTCGGGCGCCGGCATATCTGGGATATCTCGATGACGGCTATTTCGGTGTTGTCCGGCCCGATGCCGGTGGACATGACCGAGAGCTCCCGGCCCTTGCATTCCCCGGTGAATGTCACGTACTCGCGGTGCCGGCGCTCCAGCCGGACCCGGTCGAAATGCGCCGCGACCCGGGCGGCCCGGTCGGGGTCGCCGCAGAGCAGGATGGACTCGGCCAGCTCGCCGGGCCCGAGCGCGATGTGGTACTGCCTTCCCGCATTCCGCCGTACCCTGGTCGCCGACCGCTGTCCGCCATCCACCGTCCGCCGCTCGTCCATGCCCCCAAAATCGCCCCCGGGAGTATTAAACCCCTCCACGGCAACCATTATTAGATACCCCGCGATTGTGGAATCGGCATGGCCAAGAAGAAGCTCCGCAAGGCCGAAGAGGAGGACGACGACGAGTTCGCCCCGCCGCCGTTCAACGAGCGGGAGTTCTACTCCACCGAGCTCGAGCTTGCCAAGGGCACGATGTTTGCGGCCCTCTGGGGCATACTCATCGCGGTGATCGCCACCGCCGTATTCGCCATGTCGGGCTCGTTCTACATCGGCGTGGCCGTGGGCGTGGTGGCCGCCCTGGTGCTCAAGCCCATCATAGAGCGGCTGCGCCTCATCACGCGCCAGCTGGAGACAATGAAGTGGCTGGGGATGTTCTTCTCGTACTTCATGTGCTGGGTGGCTTTCTGGATCCTATTGGTCAACCCGCCCATAATGGACCTGTCGCCTCCCCAGCTGCGGGACCGCACCCCGGCCTTCCAGGAGCTCGGGAGCGCCCTTCGCATCTCCATCGAGATCAAGGAGAACTCCGGTATCAACTCGCTGACCGCTGACATAGTCCAGCCGGGGGGTGCGGTCGACAAGCGCGACAACTTCCTGGAGGTCACCACGAAGCTTTTCCAGCTCGACCTGAACTACACCGCCACCGGCGTCTACAACTATCACATCCGGGTGGAGGACGGCACCGGGAAATCGGCCTCGAGGGACGGCCAGACCGTGATTGTCCCGTCGATGCCGCCGGTCATAAATCTCATCGCCCTCCAGAACAACTCGAACATAACGGTGGACACGCCCATCTATTTCAATGTCACGGACAACGCCCTGATATCGGGTGTCCACTATACGCTCGATTCCAACCCGGAGAAGCTCTTCCTCAAACCAATAAAGAGCTACCAGAGCTGGGTGAGCGACAACGTCAAGAACAACGTCTACCGGATAAAGCCCAACACCGCCGGCCACCGCTGGGCCGCGGGCGCCCACAACATGACGCTGGTGGCCACGGACGCGGCCGGCAACATGGTGAACTCGAGCTACAGCTTCACGATAATTTAAACATACGAACAGCCGGGGCAATCGGGCAATATGGGCTATGCGGGACCGAAAGCGACAGCAGTCGCTTGAGGGAAGGAGGACCGTGGAACGATGGGACAGAGGTCCTCCGGTAATGCGGGGGCGGAAGCGTTCGTCATCCCATATTGCCCGTATTGCCCGTCATTGCCCGTTATTGCCCGGTTTCTCGTCGAGGAAATCCAGCATCGCCGCCACCGCCCTTCCCCGGTGCGAGAAGGCGTTCTTCTCGACGGTCCCGATCTCGGCAAAGGTGCGCAACTCGCCCTCGGGGATGAATATCGGGTCGAAACCGAAGCCTCCCGTGCCACGGGTCTCCAGCCCTATACTTCCATCGACCCTGCCGGAAAATATCCGCGGCCCGGTCTCCCGGCTCCAGAGGCCCACTCGCGCCTCGAAACGGGCCCTTCGGTCCGTCTGGCCCTCCAGGAGCTTCAGGATGCCGGCGTTGCCTATGGTCTTCAATGTGTAGGCGGAAAAAACGCCCGGGAAGTCCTTGAGCGCCGGGATGAACAGCCCCGAATCATCGATCATGAACGGCTCGGCCTCACCCAGTTTTATCCGCAGCCAGGTCAGCCCTTCCTCCACGACCTCGTCGAGCGAGGCCGACTGGACCTCGGGGTAGGGGAATTCCCTCCACGAGAGGCCATGACCCCGGGCTTCCAGAGCCACCCGGACCTCGTTGAACTTGCCCTCGTTGCTCGTGATGAACTGCAGCTTCACCCGCTCACCTGGTCCGTGTAGCGGCCCCGGGCCGCAATTTCTTTCATGCGCTCCACCGCCTCCGCCCCGCTTTTGTATTCGCTCGTGTAGCCCTTCAGCATCTCGTCGAAGCATTTGCCTATGTGGGCGTGGGTGCTCCCGAACGCCTCCTTCAGCACGCGCAGATCGACGCCCTGCGCCTCCAGCTCGCCGGTCATCGCCCCCAGCCCGAAATCGATGAAGTGGAGCGTCCCCCGCCGAAGGAGCATGTTGGAGGTGGTGAGGTCGCCGTGCACGATCCCGCCCCGGTGTAGCCGGCCGATGGATTCGCCTATTTGGCGGGAGAGCTTCCGGGCCTCCGCCAGGGGGAGCCGGTTGAGCAGGCGCTTGGCCTGCTCGCCCTCGATGTACTCCATCGTGAGGATGCAGGATCCCGGTGCCAGGTCGACGTCGTAGACCAGTGGCGTCGGAACGTCTGCCATCCGGCCCTCGCGGAGCAGCCGCGCCTCGAGCTTCGTGCGGGCCTGGCGGAGCGACCGGTCCAGCTCGGGCAGCCGGTAGGCCTTGGGCACGCGCCGCTTGGCCACCGCCTTCCGGCCCAGCCACTCCACGAGCCAGAGCTCGGCCTCCGCTCCCCGGCCGATGAGCGTTCCGCTCACTTCCGCCATGTTACCTCCACGTCGTCGGTGCGGAAGCGCTGGTTTATCCGGGTCTTTTCAAGGCTCATGCGCACGCCGGATCTGTGCATGAGTATTCCAAGCCAGGCTATCATGGCCCCGTTGTCGACGCAGAGCCGTTTTTCGGGCACGAACATCTTCGCCCCGCGGTCGGAGGCCATCCGCTCGAGCATCTGGCGAAGGCGCGAATTGGCCGCCACGCCGCCGCCCAGGAGCACCTCGCCCTTCTCGGAATGGGCCAGGGCGCGCTCGGTCACCTCCACGAGCATCGCAAATACCGTCTCCTGCATCGAAAAGCAAAGCTGGGGCACGGGGGCCCCTTCCCGTTTCTTCACCTCGGCGGCCGTCAGTATCCCGGAGAACGAGATGTCCATTCCCTTGACCGAATACGGTAGCGGCAGGTAGCCGGCCGTGTTCTCCAGGGCAAGCTTCTCGATCTTGGGTCCGGCGGGAAAAGGCATGCCCATCCCCCGGCCGAACTTGTCCAGGAGGTTCCCGACGCCGATATCCAGCGTCTCGCCGAAGATCCGGTAGCGGCCGGCCATGTAGGCGATGACCTGCGTGTTCCCGCCCGAGACATACAGCAGGACCGGGTCCTTCGCCGCGGTCGTGCCCCGGCCTATCTCGAGGTGGGCTATGCAGTGGTTCACGCCGATTATCGGGACACCAAGCGAGGCCGCCAGCGCCCGCGCGGCAGTGGCGCCCGTGCGCAGGCACGGCCCGAGGCCCGGCCCCTGGGAGAACGCCACCAGTTCCAGCTCGGAGAATCTCACGCCCGCCTTCTCGACGGCGGCCTGCATGACCGGCACCACGCGCTCGGCGTGGTGGTTGGCCGCCTCCCGCGGGTGGATTCCGCCCTCCGGAGGAACATAGGTCTCCATCTCGTTGGACAGGACCCGGCATCGCCCGTCCACTACGCCGGCGCCGATGGTGTGCGCGGTGCTTTCGATTCCCAGGCAGAGCACGGACTTTGATATCCATGCGGGGGTTTTAAATGTTCGGAGGCTTTTGCCAATCCGGAAAGGTTCGACCGATGAACGAGTTCGAAGACAGGATCCGGAAGTCGGGGCGCGCGCCCCTCATGTCCCGCGACCTGGGAACCATCCAGATCAACGTCGGGCTCCGCTGCAACCAGCGGTGCTCCCACTGCCATGTCGGCGCCTCGCCCGAGCGCCGGGAGCTGATGAGCTGGGAGACGATGGAGCTCGTGCTGGACCTGGCGCGCCGGGTCCGCCCGCGCCTGGTCGACATCACCGGCGGGGCGCCGGAGCTCAATCCCCGCCTGGGGCGTTTCGTCCGGGCCCTTCGGAAGGACGGCCACAGCGTCCAGGTCCGGACGAACCTGACCATACTCCTGGAGCCCAAGTTCCGGGGCATGCCGCAGTTCTACAAGGATGCCGGCGTGAAGCTTGTCGCCTCGCTTCCGTGCTACCTGAAACCCGAGGTGGACAATGTCCGCGGCGAGGGCGTTTTCGAAAAGAGCCTCGAAGCGCTCCGGCGGCTGAACGCCTTCGGCTATGGCCGGGACCCCCGTCTCGTGCTCGATCTGGTCTTCAACCCGGAGCACGATCTCCTGCCGGCCCCGCAAACCGAACTGGAGAAGGAATACCGGGAAGTGCTGGGAACAAAATACGGCATAACGTTCAACGGCCTTCTGACCATCGCCAACATGCCCGTCGGCCGGTTCGGGGAGCAGCTTCGTAAAAGCGGCCGGGACGCGGTCTACGGCCGTCTCCTGCGGGACAACTTCAATCCCGAAACGCTGGACAAGCTCATGTGCCTGGACCAGGTGGACATCGGCTGGGACGGGACCGTCTACGACTGCGACTTCAATCTGGCCCGGGACCTGCCCGCGGGTCTGGAACGATCGGCCGGAAACGAAGCCCACATAGGCCGGTTCGACCCCGAAAGGCACTCCCGGCGCAGGATAGTCACCGGCGACCACTGCTTCGGCTGCACCGCCGGCGCCGGCTCCTCTTGCGGGGGCGCTTTGGAAAAATGAAGCCGGCTGAATTCGTTCTTTTGGTGAAATTGCCTGCCGCGGGCCGGGTCAAGCGCCGGTTGGCAGCCGGGATCGGGGCCGCAGATGCAGCGGCACTCTACCGGACATTTGTTGCCGACATCCTTGCAAATTTTGCCCGCGCCCGGGTCGTGCCGACGATATGCTATCATCCTCGCGGGGCAGAGGCCGCCTTCCGACGGTGGCTCGGCGACGGCTACCGCTACCTCGCCCAGAGGGGCCGCGACCACCCCGGCCGGCTCAGGCGCGCTTTCGAGGACCTGTTCGCCCGGGGGAGCGAAAGGGTCATCATAGTGGCCAGCGACAATCCGGACCTCCCGGGCAAGATGCTAGTCGGAGCAAGGAAAGCCCTCGAGAAGAACGCGGCGGTGATCGGCCCCACTGCGGACGGCGGCTATTTCCTGATAGGTTTCCGCCGGGAGGCATTCGTCGCCCGGGCTTTCTCGAGAATCGACTGGAGCACCAACCGCGTGTTCGGCCAGACCCTGGCCAGGATACAGGACGCG
>Ga0315291_10000455_pt1 | contig 53710 bp, 47 predicted proteins | sample YL17G12_20_MG_FD_203070 | JGI IMG/M metagenome (GOLD analysis project Ga0315291, IMG submission 203070) | Sediment microbial communities from Yellowstone Lake, YNP, Wyoming, USA - YL17G12_20 | ecosystem: Environmental > Aquatic > Freshwater > Lake > Sediment | place: USA: Wyoming | collected... | reverse complement strand
CCACAGTGGGACCGTTGGTGGGGGGCTGGCTGTACGACAACGTGGGGCACGCCATCCCCTTCTACCTCAACGCCGCCGGCCTGGCCGTGGGCGCGTTGCTCGTGGCGCTGGTACTGCGCGAGTCACGGCACCGCGTCAGAGCAGTCGGACGAAAATGAACTATGACGAAGAGGAAGAGCGATGAATGAGACTATACGGACCATCTTGACTGAGCTGCGGAGTCGCTTGCGGGCTCTCTACGGCCCTCGACTGGTGCAGTTGGTGCTTTTTGGTTCCCAGGCCCGTGGTGATGCCGAGCCGGGATCGGACATTGATGTCCTGGTGGTGCTGCATGGGCTGGTAGCCCCTGGCCAGGAGATTGACCGAACTGGCGAAGTGGCGGCTGAGCTGTCGCTGAAATATGATGCAGTGATTTCTTGTACCTTTGTCTCCGCTGCTCGTTATTCGATAGAGCAAAGCCCACTGCTACTCAACGTTCGCAGGGAAGGAGTAGCCCTATGACTTCCGAACAGATTGCCTTGCTCCAGAAGGCTCAAGATAGCCTGCAGGCCGCCAGACTATTAGCGGACCAGGGCTTCTACGACTTTGCTGTCTCGCGTGCCTACTATGCCATGTTCTACGTGGCAGAAGCCCTATTATTGAGTCAAGGTCTCGCGTTTTCCAAGCATTCGGCGGTCATCGCTGCTTTTGGTCAGCACTTTGCCAAGACGAAGCGTGTGCCTCCTGAGTTCCATCGTTACTTGATCGAGGGTGAAGCCAGTCGGAATGTAGGTGATTATGACGTCAGTCCAGGGCTGTCTAATGATGAGGCTGTCAAGCAAATCACCCGGGCGGCCAGGTTTCTGAAATTGGCTGAACGCCTCTTGAGCCCAACGGAATCCGCAGAGACAGGGTGATGCTCACCTGCAGCATGGCTACCAGATGTCGCCGACCTGAACCATGATCCCTCAGAGACTCTCTCTCACCAACTTTATGTGCTACCGCCAGGCGACCCTGGACTTTGCCGGCATCCACGTCGCCTGCCTGACCGGCGAAAACGGGGCCGGCAAGTCGGCGCTCTTGGACGCCATCACCTGGGCCGTGTGGGGGAGGTCGCGCGCCAAACGGGACGACGAACTGATCCACCTCGGCGAAGATGAAATGGCGGTCGAGTTTACCTTCGCCCTGGGGGAACAAGTGTATCGCGTGCGGCGCCAGCGTAAGGGGGGCAAGCGCGGCAGCACCCTCCTCGACTTCCAGGTGCACGTCCCGGCCACGGACCAGGAGGGCGGGCGGTGGCGCTCCATTGCCGAGGGCAGCATCCGGGCCACCCAGGCCAAGATCGAGCGCATTCTCCGGCTCGACTATGACACCTTCGTCAATTCTGCCTTCCTCCGTCAGGGGCGGGCCGACGAGTTCACGGTCAAGACCCCCGCCGAGCGAAAGCGAGTGCTGGGAGATATCCTGGGGCTCAACCGCTGGGCCGTGTACGAGGAGCGCGCCAAAGAGCAGTTGCGGGCGATCCAGGCGGAGGCGGAGGTGATCGAACTGCGGCTGCACGAGATCGAGTCCGAGCTGGCCCGGCGGCCCGAGTACGAGGCAGAATTTCAGGCCGCCCTGGCAGCCGTCGCGGAACTGAGCGCAGTGTCTCAGGCCGCCCAGGCGGCCTATCAACAGGTCGAGATGGCGCGTGCGGAACTCCGGCACGTCGAGGCGCAGGGGGGCGAACTCGACGCGCGGGTCGCCCAGGCGGAGCGGGAACTGGCGACGTTGGCCGAGGAACGGAGCGTGCGGCAGAAGCGGCTGGCCGAGTACCAGGGCTTGCTGGCCCAGGCCGGCGAGATCGAGGCCGGCTATGCCACCTATCAGCGGGCGGTGGAGCAGGAGCGGGAACTGGGGACCAAACTGCGCCAGTCCGTCGAACTGAATGAGCGCCGTTTAGCGCTGGAGATGCAAATCTCAGAAGCACGGCATCGCCTCGAAGCGGAACGGGAGATCGTCGTCCGGCGCATCGCCGAACTGGAGGGCCGCCTGCCCGACCATGTATTGTTGGCCGAGCACGACGACGTCCAGGCGCAGTTGGTGCACCTGGCGCAGTTGTCGGAGAGCCGGGAGGCCGCCCGAGGTGACCTGGCCCGCATTGCTCAGGAACAGGCGGAACTGCGCGCCCGCAACGAGGCCCTGTGGGCAGAGATGGGCGCACTCAAGGAGAAGATCACGCTGCTGGAACAGGCAGGTGCCCAATGCCCCCTCTGCGGGCAGTCCCTCACCGACGAGCACCGGCTGCTGCTGTTGGAGCAGTTCCAGGCCGATGGGCGGGCCAGGGGAGATGCCTACCGTGCCAACCAGGGCCTGACCAAAGAACTGGCTGAACGGGCGCGTGCGTTGGAGGGCCAGATCATCGAGAGCGACGCGCTCTTGCGTGACCTGCCCGCGCTCCAGCGGCGAGGTGCAGCGTTGGCCGAGCGGGTCGAGCAAGGGCGGCAGGCCGTTGAGGCGTTGGGCACCGTCCAGGCCGAACGATCGGCGGTCGAACAGCGTATGGCGGCGGAAGACTATGCCCTCCCGGTACGGAGCGAACTGGCGCAGGTATTGGCGCACGCCGTACAACTCGGCTACGACGTGGAAGCCCACGAAGCCGCACGCCAGGCGGTGGCCGAGGGGCAGATCTTTGCCGAGCGAAAGGCGCGCCTGAGCGTTGCGCAGACGAGGGTGGAAGAGGAACAGGCGGCGCTCCGGCGCCTGGAAGAGGTAGAAGGGCGGTCGCGGCAGCAGATGGAAGCCGAGCGGGCACGCCGTCTGGAGTTGGGGCGGAAAGCGGAGGAACTGCGGGAACGCTTGAAGGACGCCCCGGCGGTCGAGGCCCAGTTGCAGCGGGTACGCGGAGAGGAGGCGGCCGCTCGCCAGCGCCTGGGGGCTTCCCAGCAGCGGCTGGAGGCCTGCAAGGCCCTCGCCCAGCAGCGGACTGACAAACTCCAACGCCGGGACGCACTGGCCGCCAGGCAGTCCATCTACGAAGAACTGCGGACTGCCTGTGGTATCCAGGGGGTGCCCGCCATGATTATTGAAGCGGCGGTGCCTGAGATCGAGGTAGAGGCCAACCGGCTCCTGGCCCGCATGACGGCGGGGCGCATGCACGTGCGCTTCGATACCCAGCGGGAGACCCTGGCGGGTGAGATCCGGGAAACGCTCGAGATCAAGATTGCCGACGAGCTGGGGACGCGGGAATACTCCCTCTACTCGGGGGGCGAGGCATTTCGGGTGGACTTTGCCATCCGTATCGCCCTCTCCAAAATTCTCGCCCGGCGAGCAGGGGCGCAGTTGCAAACTCTGGTCATTGACGAGGGGTTCGGCACACAAGACGCGCAGGGGCGGGAGCGGCTGGTCGAGGCGATCAACGCCATCCAGGACGACTTTGCGCGCGTATTGGTCATCACGCACATTGACGAATTGAAGGATGCGTTTCCTGTCCGTGTCGAGGTGACCAAGACCCCGGATGGTTCGATGGTGGAGGTGGTGTAGCCAGGGAGTAGGCTACCTGAGGGAGTGCGGGCTAATATCGCTGCCGGGCTTCCCGCCGTCGCGCAGCGTGATGCATTCCCCAGGCGGTGCGCGACTCATCTAGTTGGCGAGAGAGTCCCATCCAGTCCTCGACCAGGAAGACGAAGCCGGTGACGCCGGGGGTCAGCAGGTAAGGGCTGAACCACAGGCGGAGCCACGCTTTGCTCAGCGGATACCTGGTCAGTTCTATCATCAGCACGGTCCTGCCCCAGTAGGGCTGCAGCCAGCGGCGGCGTGCCCCTTTCTCTCTGGCCGGGTCGAACACCTGGCCGAAGGTTTGTGGGTGCACGACCTTGATGCGGCCGTAGGAAACGGCGAGAGGGTAGAACGGGGTCTGGATGTGCACATGGTCTGGCTTGCATTGCACCCAGGCCATTCGTCGGGCCAGGCTTGTGTACACCAGGATGGCGAGCGAGACCAGCGCCGGAACCAGGGCCAGCCGGCGCAGTGGTGCGTAGAGGATTGGGATGCCAGGTGCAAACCACCACATTGCTGTGGAAGCCAGCACGATCAAGACGCATGGCCAAGCCCAGCGCTGCCCCATGCGTCCGTAGATGAGCAGATGGAAGCGTTCCTTGCGACGTTGTCGTTTGGCCATGGATCCTCTTCGCTGAACAGGGATGTGCCGAAGGAAATGCCCATGGGATGGTCGCTGGTAGTATACCATCAGCCGGGGCGATGGGCAAGCAAGCACGTGACATACGGGAGGTAGTCCTTGTCCTGCGCTCAAAGAGTTGACTTGCATGCTAATAGAAGGTATAATCGGTACCCAAGAAAACCTTGCGTGGACGGGGCCGGACGGGCTCTTTTCTCGCACAGACGACGCGTAAGGCACCAGGGTTCAGGTCTGCGACTCCCCTGGTCGCAGTGGAGGTATCTATGGCGCTGAAGGGAAACCTTCGAGATTTTGGCACAGCGCAGTTGCTCAATCTAATCAATTTGGCGCGCAAGACGGGCACGTTGACGATTGGCACACACAACACCCAGGCGCGTCTGTGTTTTAGGGAAGGCAAGCTCATCTATGCCACGCTGGACGGGCAGAGTGACCAACTGGGCACCATGTTGCAGCGGTCTGGCAGACTTAGCGAAGAGCAAGCCCGCGCGATTCAGGTCCAGACCGAGGTCAAGAGCGATAAGGAACTGGGCCTGATGCTGATCAATGCCGGTTACGTGAGCCAGGACGATATCGTGCGGAGTGTGCGCTCGTACATATTGAACAACGTCTACTCCCTGTTTACCTGGTCGGACGGCACTTTCTACTTCGACTCAAACGAGTTGCCATTTGAGGATCGCATTACGATTCCCATTGACCTGGAAAACGTAATTATGGAGGGCAGTCGCCGCATGAAGGAACTGGAGCGGCTGCAGGAGGAGTTGCCGAACCTGGACATAGCACTCAGGTTTGCCGAGCGGCCGAGCGCGCGTCTGCGTGACATCAATCTGAGCGTAGAAGAGTGGCGTGTAGTCTCTTTCATCAACCCGCGCAACACGGTCCGCCAGATTGCGCAGTACAACAACCTGAACGAATTTCAGATCCGCAAGATCGTGTACGGCTTGCTGCAAGCAGGACTGGTGGAACTGATCCGCCTAGAGGGAATGGCTGTCCCACCCTCATCTGGAGCAACGGCTACGGCCCCTCAGGTGCCTGTGGCGATGCGCCGTCCGACCATCAAACGTGGCGTGGTCGAGCGATTGGTTGATTTCTTTCAGAGACGCTAACAATGCAGACAGTCAAAATCGTCGTAACCGGCCCCTTTTCAGCGGGCAAAACACAGTTCATCCAGACCATCAGTGAGATTGATGTCGTAGCGACGGAGAGAAAAATCTCCCGCTCAGAAGAACGGATCAAGGACCAGACCACGGTCGCTATGGACTTTGGGCGGATCACCATAGACGAGGGGCTGGTGCTCTATCTGTTCGGCACCCCGGGCCAACGTCGCTTCGACTTCATGTGGGAAATACTGGCCGAAGGGATGCTCGGGTTCGTCGTCTTGCTCGATAGTGTCCGGCCAGAAACGTTCCGCGAGGCGCGCAGCATCCTCGACACATTCCGCTCCTATGCCCCAGTGCCCTACGTCGTGGCTGCCAACAAGCAGGACTTGAGTGACGCTTGGTCGCCTGAGGATCTGCGTATCGCACTGCATATTCCTGGTGACATCAAAGTGGTGCCTTGTATGGCCCTTGATCGAGAGAGCGTCCGCAACGTCGTGCTGGAACTCTTGTACTCGGTCCTCGCCATGTTGGACAAGGAGGAGAGTGCAGGGGGGTAAGCATCGCACCGCTTGGTAGACTGGGCCTGTATGTGCTGAAAATGTGTTAAGCCTGTTTGGGATTTTCTGAATTACGTCTTCCTGGCGGTCGAACCATGTGAAAAGGCAGGTTCGACCGTCGTGGTTCATCAGGACTGTAACTTCACTTTAACGAAACTGCAATGATTTCTCAATGCACCTCTCACAGTTCCGTGATATAGTATATTCGCGAGCGGTTGCCTGTGCCTCTTTCCCTTGGGGTCCGGTACCCTGTGGCGATCGAGGGGGGCTCCCGCTTCTGAAAGTGATGGTTTTATGAGTTCGATTGTCACTGACCGGGGATTGGTCCATTACGAAGCCTACGGCCGTGGGCGGCCTGCCATATTGCTGCACGGCTGGCTGGAGTCTTGGGATCACTGGCTGGGCACGATGGAATTTCTGAGCCAGCACTGTAAAGCCTATGCGCTGGACTTTTGGGGCTTTGGCGAGTCCGGGAAACAAGGAGGGGGCTTTACGGTTCAGGATTACGTGGAAATGGTAGACCAATTCATGGAGTCTCTGGGGATTGAGCACGCTCCCGTCATCGGCCATTCCATGGGCGGCACAGTCTCACTCAGTCTGGCCCTGGAACACCCGAAGCGGGTCAGGAAAGTGGCGGTGGTGGGTTCCCCCATTGTGGGTGATGGGTTGGCGCTCGTGTTGCGCTGCGCGGCCCGGCGCCCCCTGGCCAGCCTGGCCTACCAGATGCCGGGTGTGATTCCGTTGGGAGCCAGGTTCTTCTCTCCGCTCCTGGCTCGGGACTGGAAGACCTGGTACAAGATGTTCGAGCGCGACCTTTCGCGTACTACCCTGGAATCCTTTCACCATAGCATCGCCTCGTTGCGGAGGACGGACTTGCGCCCACGGCTGAAGGAGATCCAGATCCCATCCCTGGGCATTTACGGGCGGATAGATCGCATTGTGAACCCCAGGCAAGGCGAGGTGCTGGCGCGGGGTTCTCAGTTGGCTGAGGTGCGCTACTTTGAGCATTCGGGCCACTTTCCAATGTTGGATGAGCCTGAACTGTTTCACCAGACGCTGTTGGAGTTCCTATCACGGGCCTGAACCCGGGCGACGTGACCTGCGAAAGTCTGAGGGGCTATGGACTTGCCAGCCAGGCGGGGGTAAATGTTCGTATGGCGAATGGAATTGCATCGTCGGGGCGGGGAGCGCCACAGTATTTCTTCCCCAACAAAATGGGGCGGATCGTGCTTTCGGCTCTGGAAGAGGTGATGGGCCGCAACGGAGTCAATGCGATCCTGAACCTGGCCCGGCTGCAGTATCACATTGGGAATTACCCGCCCAACGACTTCGCCAAGGGGTTTGCCTTTGATGAGTTGGGTCAATTGCTGCAAGCCCTGGACGAGATGTATGGGCCACGAGGGGGACGCGGGCTGGCGCGGCGGGCTGGACACGCCTGTTTCAGGTTGGGGGTCAAGGACTTTGGTTCCATGCTGGGTATCGCGGACCTGACTTTTCGCATCCTGCCGCTGGGGATGAAACTCCGGGTGGGCTTTGAGGTCCTGGCTCAGACGTTCAACAAATTCACCGACCACATAGTACGACTGGGAGAGGATGATCAGTACTTTCACTGGATTATGGAACGTTGTGGTGTATGTTGGGGGCGTAAGAGTGATTCGCCCTGTTGTCATCTGGCTTTAGGTATTTTGGAAGAGGGACTGTATTGGGTTGGCGGCGGCAAGACCTTCTATGTCGAAGAGGTGTCGTGCATTGCCGCTGGCGACCATACGTGTACCATCCTGATCAGTAAGCGTCCATTGGGCTGAACGGAACTATGCGCAAGATTATTTTGTTGGATCAGCGTAAGATATTCCCATTCAACGAGCCTGCACGTGATCTGCGCGTGCTGAACAGGCCGCTGTGGCTCCATCAGCGGGATGTGCTGGCGCCCTATGCCACGGAAGAGCGTGAGGCAAAGTCGCTGGCTGAAATTGATTCGCGACCGGTGGAGACGCTGGTCTATCGAGACAACCTGTTTTTTGACGAGTTCTTCGTGGACGAGTTCATCCGGCTGGCTCGCAAGTCTGGCAAGGCGTGTCGAGTCTCTTTCGAACTGGATGATCGTGCCATCGCCACCCATGCCATTCCTCTGCAGCAAGGTATCCGCCGCAAGGGGGATCTGTACGTTGCGGATATGTGGTATTTCCCGCGCGGCGTCGAACCCCTGGTGCATCCCCTGCTGATGGACACCGATGCGCGCGAGATGGGCTACTATCACGTCCCGACCCACATGTCCGACGACAAGGACCAGCTGGTGTATCAGGTGCCTACCAGGGCGTTTTGCTCCATCGAACACTGGGCTCATACGATTACGGCCAACGTGATCTTTGGCGTGTACGCCCAGGCGGCCCGCCGGGATCGGGAACTGGGGGGCAGCGTCAGGAAGCAACTCAAGACCCTGTGGCGGGCGATGCTGGAACGCAAGCAGGTTCTCTCCTCGTCCGAGTTGGTCCACATCGGGCGCAACTGCAGCATTGATCCTACCGCTGTGATTAAAGGGCCGACCTACATTGGCGACGACGTCAGCATCGGCCCAGGGGCTGTCATTGATGTTTCGTACATTGGCAATCACGTGAACATCATGACGGGCAGCCAGGTCATGCTCAGTGTGGTGTCCGATCGGTGCTTTCTGCCCTTTCGAGCGGCGCTCTTTATGAGTGTGATGATGGAGAGTTCGATGCTGGCGCAGAATACCTGCGTGCAGTTCTGCAGCGTCGGGCGCGAGACCTTCATCGGCGCTGGTACTACCTTCACCGATTTCAACCTGGTGCCCAGGCCCGTTCGAGCGCTCTACGAAGGGGAGTATCGGGAAGCCGGCATGTCGGTGCTGGGCGGTTGCGTAGGGCATCACTGTTTCATCGGCTCTGGCTTCGTCGTCTACCCAGGGCGAGCCATCGAGTCGGACGTGGTCTTGGTGGCTTCGCACGGGAGGCACGTGATTGGTAATACCGTGTATTACGAGGACAGCGATCACTTCGCCATTGAGGTCGGAGGGGATCGGCATGAAAGAAGGTATGAGCCTTGAACCTGGCCACCAGCGTGGACAATTTTGCTTTCGTCATTCATCCGCTCAATCCCAAGCAGGACGTGGCGCGCAAGTATCCGCTGTTGGCCAAGGTGCTGCCCACGAGCCTGATCCACTTCTTCTCCCGTTTCTGGCCCCCGGTCTATCTTTCGCACGTCACTGGGGCACGCTCCGAGGCGACGGGGAAGGAGATCGAGGGGTGGTTGGTGGCTTGCCCGTTTACCGCCCGGCAGATGCTGCAGATGTCACCGCCGGTGGTGTACAAAAAAATCGTTCAGACCGGGCGCATGGCGGAGAGGCTCGGTGCTCGTATCCTGGGATTGTTGGCCTTTACGTCCGTGATCGGGGATGGTGGAGTGACCATTGCTCAGCGTCTCCACATCCCTGTCACCACGGGGCGCAGCCTCACCGTGGCCGTCACCGTTGAGGCATTGGAGCGGGCTGCACGTAGTAGAGGCATCCAACCGGAGTCGGCCGTTACGGCCGTCGTCGGTGCGACGGGGACGATCGGCTCGGCTTGTGCCGAGTGGCTCGCTCCGGCTGTGGCGGAACTGGTGTTGGTTGGCCGGCAAGATGCTCGTCTGGCCCAGGTGGCGGCCCGCGTCCGGGCAGCCGGTGCACGCCGGGTGCGTACCTCGACGCGCATTGAGGATATCGGTGAGGCCGACCTGGTGTTGAGTGCTACCAATACAGCCAGGCCCGTCATTCAGCCGGAGCATCTCAAACGCGGCGCTGTCGTGTGCGACGTAGCCCGCCCGTCGGATGTGTCGCCACGGGTGGCCCGCGAGCGGGACGATGTGCGGATCGTCGAAGGAGGGGTGCTGGATGTGCCTGGTGAGGTAGACTTTGGTTTCAGTTTTGGTCTCCCGCCCGGTCAGGCCTACGCCTGCATGGCGGAGACGATGGTCTTGGCAATGGAGGGGCGGTATGAATCTTATTCGTTAGGAAAGCAGGTTCGCATGGAACAGATCCGTGAAATCGCTCAACTGGCTCGCAAGCACGGTTTTCGGATATCGGCTGGCGGCTGAAATAAGGAGGGAATATGTCACCGGGTAGATTGATGATCGTGGAGGATGATCCTGACATCTCCAATATGCTGCGGATTTACTTCCAGTCGCAGGGCTATGAAGTGACCGTGGCTCAGCGCGGTGAGGATGCGCTGGAAATGTGCCGGCAACAACTGCCCAACATCATCGTGCTCGACATCATGTTGCCGGATATGGATGGCTACGACGTGTGCCGCGAACTGCGGGCCAATCTGCGTACCAGCCACATTCCGATCGTCTTCCTCACCCAGAAGGATGAGCGCTCTGACAAGATCCACGGCCTGGAGTTGGGCGCTGATGACTACATCACCAAGCCCTTCGATCTGGAGGAACTCAAACTGCGGGTCAAGAACGCCATGGCTCGTGCACAATACGAAAGCCTGACCAACCCCACTACGGGCCTGCCCAGTGGCCGGCTGATCGAGGATCAGTTGCGCCAGTTGATGCGCCGGGATGACTGGGGCATCCTCTACGTGGGCATCCAGGGGTTCAGTACGTTTGGTGAGGTGTATGGCTTCGTCGCCGGTGAGGAAGTGCTGCGGTTCGCCGCCATGGCTCTGGGCAAGGCGGTGGATGACGTGGGCACGTCCAACGACTTTATCGGCCACATCGGGGGCGACGATTTCCTCATCATCACGGACAAGAAACTGGTCGGGCCCATCGTTGAGGACCTCAAGCGGCGCTTTAGTGCAGACGTGGGGACACACTACGACTGGGCAACACGGCAGCGGGGTTACCTGGCCAGGCACGATGAAGCGGGTAACGAAATCAGGACTGAACTGATGTCCCTCTCTGTTGGCGTGGTGACGGCCGACGACGGCCCCTTTGCTGACATTCGGGAGATCACCGAGGTAGCTGCCAGCGCCAGGCGTTGAGGAGAGACGATCCAGACTGGCGTGCGGTGCCGGTTACAGGGTGCAAACGTATGCATAAACGGGTAAAGGTACAGCGGCGACCATCAGATGAGCCAGCGAATGTGGACTGTGCCGTCGCCGAGGCCGGGGACAGGCTTGACCTGAAGACAACGCTGGATGCCATCCTGTCGAGCACCCGTCAACTCGTCGCCTACGATATTGCCGAGATCACGCTGTGGGACGAAGAGCGTCAATGCTGCGTGACCCAAGGCTGGGGAGGGGATCAGGCCTACGCCTGGGAGGCAGGAGGGACCTATCGCCTCGACGAGGGATATACGGGCTGGATAGTCCGCCACCGGCGTTCTCTGTTTATCCCCGACGTTGGCGCCCGCAGTGACGTGCGTCCCAAGTTAGACCGGCCTGAGTACCCCTTCCGATCGTACGTTGGCATTCCGCTGCAGATTCGGGGCCGCTTTGTCGGTACGCTCGAACTGGCCCGCTATCAAAAAGCTGCCTGGGAGGAGCGCGACCTGGAAGTGCTCCAGGCCGTCGCCAACCAGGCGGCGGTCGCCATTGAGAACGCCCACCTCTTCGCGGAAGCCCGGCGGCGCGAAGAGCAACAGGCCGGGCTGGCACACATTGCTGCCCTGGCCAGTTCCACGCTGGAACTCGATGACCTGCTGGATCGGGTCATGGGCGAGACGCTCCGGCTGCTGGAAGCGGAGAAGGGCGTGCTTTTGCTCCATGACGAGCAGCAGGACAGCCTCGTAGCGCGCTACCTGACGTCTGCCGGTGCGGACCGTGAGGTGGTGGAGGGGTTCAAGATCCCCACCAGTGCTGCTGGCTTCGAGCGGTCTATTTTCGCTCGAGGTGGGAGTTACTTTTGCAACGACCTTGAGCATGATCCCAACATCATCCCAGCCTATCGTCCCCACCTGGATGCGGTGGGTGTCCGAAACTTCGCCGGTGTGGCCATGCGAGTCAAGGATCGCAATATCGGCGAACTCTACCTGGGCGACCGCAAGGGTGGGTTTGGGCGTGAAGAAGTACGGTTGCTAAAGACTGTCGCCGGGTACTTTGCCAGTGCCATCGAGAACAGCCGCCTGTACGATGAGATGCGGCGCCGTGCCTCTCAGTTGGCCTCGCTGACTGCGACCGCTGCCACCCTCAGCGAGTCGCTCGAACTGGACCACGTGCTGCGGGCGATCGCCTCGGCGGTGCTGGAAGTAATGGGTTGTCAATGCTCGGCCATTTTCGTGTTGGACGAGTCACAGCAGGTGCTGCGGCTGGCCATATCCCAGGGCCTCAGCGCGGAATATGCCGCGCAATCACAAGTGCTCACGCTGGAGCCTGGGGGACGGGCGCACGCAGTAGCAACTGGAGAGCCATTGATCGTCTCAGATGTGCAGGCCGATGCCAGCCTGCTCGCTTTCTCGCCGATGTCCGTCCGGGAGGGGTTCAGCGCCTTTGTGGACCTCCCACTTAAGCGGGCCGATCGCGTCATCGGCATGCTGGCAGCTATGTTCGTCGAGCCGCACCGGTTCTCCGATGGGGAGATCGAGTTACTAACCGCATTCGCCGACCAGGCCGCGATTGCGATTGAGAATGCCCGCCTGTACGCGCAGACGGACGAGCAACTGAGGCGGCGGGTCGAGGCATTGAGTGGCCTCCAGCGCGTCAGCCGCGAGGTCAACGCGACGCTCGATGCGGGGCACATCTTGAGCCTGGTGCTGGAAGAGGCCATGCGCTTGAGCCAGGCCATCTGTGGCGCGATCGTGTTGCGCGAGGCCACCAGTCGCCAGTTGCGGCTGGAGGTCTCGGCCGGTTGTCTGCAACTGGAGGAGGCTCGTATACGTAGTATGCTGCAAATGCCGGAGGCCCATCCGCTCCTGGCGCAGGTGTTGCGCACCAACCGGTCGCTGCTGGTCCTTGACGTGGCCGCCGAGGACAGCAGGGGCATCGCCGGTTCTCAAACCCGTTCGATGCTGATCGTGCCGATCTTGTACGAGGAGTCTCTGGCAGGCCTGATCTTCCTGGAGAGCGCGGAGAAGGAATCGTTTGACCAGGGGGTGCTCGAGTTCGTAGAGGGATTGTCGGCTCAAGCAGCCACCGCCATCGGCAACACCCAGCGCTATCGTGAACAGTTGGAGCGAGGGGACTTGCTGCTGCGCCGGGCGGACCAACTCGCGATGGTGTTGCGGGTCAGTCGGGCGCTGCGCTCGGATCGGCCTCTGGAGGAAATACTGGAGGAAATCGCGTACGCGATCCAGGAAAGCGTGGGGTTCAACCTGGTGCTGATCAGCGTGTTGGAGGGCGAGCCACCGATGCAGCGCCGGGTGGCCGCGGCTGGGATCCCCATTACGGCTTTCGAGCGCATGAAAGAGATACGCCAGCCCTGGTCGGTCGTGGCGGAGATGATGCGAGAACACTTCCGTATCAGTCAGAGTTACTACATTCCGGCTGAACGAGGAGCGCACCTGCACGAGCGTCTGGACGTGTACGAGGAGGGAGTCGAGGGCGCTCAGCGCGAGGCCGGCCACTGGCACCCCCGCGATATGTTGCTCGTCCCGCTCGTCGGATCGGGCGGGGACATACGTGGCCTCCTGTCGGTGGACCAGCCACGTGATGGCCGCATCCCTGACCAGAGTGTAGTCGAGGCATTAGAGATTTTCGCCGCCCAGGCAGCACTGGCCATCGAGAACGCTCGCCTGGTGGAGACCCTGGAACGCCGTGCTGAGACCCTGGCTTTGTTCAACGAGGTCAGCCGCTCGGCCAATGCCAAACTTGACCTGAGCGAGGTTTTGAACATCGTCGTCGAGATGGCGCCTCGACTTTTGGGGTGCGAGCATGGCAGCATCTTTCTCCTGGATGCCGAGAGTGGTCGGTATGTGCCCAGCGCGGCCTATGGGTTCCCGCTAGAGCACATCACGTCGCTCACCTTCGCCCCGGGCGAGGGGCTGGCAGGAGCGGTGGCTGAGACCGGCATGCCCCTGGCGGTGGACGATGTGAGGAAGGATCCGCGCTTCATCCCCGGCCCATCAGCGGTCGAGATCGGTGCTACGGTGGTCGTCCCTCTCACGGTCAGCAACCAGGTGGTCGGTGTCCTGTGCGTGGATCGCCGGGAGCCTCACGTGTTCTCGGCTGCCGAGGTGGCGACGCTGTCGGCTTTGGCCGATCAGGTAGCCGTGGCTGTGGAAAACGCGCGCCTGTTTGACAAAGTACGCCGATTCTCGCACGAATTGGAGCAGCGTGTCGAAGAGCGCACCCAGGCCCTGGCCGAGGAGCGTGACCGGGTCGAGACGCTCTATCGGATCACCTCTCAACTCTCGGTCAGCCTGGACCTGGATCACGTGATGAATCGTGCTCTGGAACTGGTCGTGGAGGCGGTAGAGGCCGAACGAGCAGCCATCCTCATGCTAGAACCTGAATCTGGAAGGCTCATCTACCGCGCCGGCCTGGGAACAGGGGCCAAGCCGCCGCCTGGTGGCGTGCCCACGCGCTTCTCTCGAGGCGAGGGACTGGCGGGCTGGGTGATCGAGCACCGTCAGTCGGTCATTCTGCCCGACGCTCGACGAGACCCCCGCTGGGTGGCTCAGCGGGAGCGTGGGGAACGGAAATACCGTTCGGTGCTGGCAGTTCCGCTGCTGGCCGGCGATCAAGTGTTGGGAGCGTTGCTGCTCTTCCACGCCCAACCCAATCACTTCGACGAGGATCATCTGCTCCTGGTGGAGACCGCCGCCATCCAGGTCGCCCACGCGATCAGCAATGCCGAACTGTATGGCCTCATCCGCGATCAGGCCGAGCGGCTGGGCAGCACGCTCAAGGCCCAACAAGTGGAGGCGGCCAAGAGCCAGTCCATCCTGGAAGGCGTGGCGGATGGCGTGATTGTGGCCGACGCCAGTGGCAAGATCATCCTGTTCAACGCGGCCGCCGAACGTCTCCTGGAGTGGCCGCGCGAGAAGGCGTTGGGACGGACGACCAGCGAAATGCTCGGGCTCTATGGCAGCCAGGCACGGGAATGGATGGAAACAGTGGCCAGGTGGGCAGGGCAATCTGAAGAGTACGCCACGGAAGAATATCTGGATGCCCGGCTAGAGATCATGGACCGCGTCCTCAGCGTACACCTGGCGCCCGTGCTGATGGGCAACGAATTTCTGGGCACCGTCTCCGTCTTCCGTGACGTCACGGCCGAGGTAGAGGCCAAGCGTGCCAAGACCGAGTTCGTCTCTACCGTTTCGCACGAATTGCGCACGCCGATGACCTCTATCAAGGGCTACGTCGAACTCTTGCTCATGGGAGCGGTGGGCTCACTGACGGACGACCAACGGCATTTCCTGTCCATCGTCAAGAGCAACACCGACCGCCTGGCTATGCTGGTCAACGATCTCCTGGACATCTCACGCATGGAGAGCGGGCGCCTGGCGCTGTCCCCTGAAATCGTGCGTATCGGTCCGGTGGTCAACCAGGTCGTCGTGGCGATGGAGGGGCGAGCCGCGGACAAGGGGCAGGCTTTGCGGTCAGAGTTGCCATCTTCGCTTCCCGAGGTCATCGCCGACCCTGACCGTGTTGCCCAGATTGTGACCAACCTGGTCGCCAATGCCTGCAACTATACGCCGACCGGCGGTGAGATCACCGTGTCGGCCCGTGTGGATGGGGACATGGTGCAGATCTCGGTGCACGATACCGGTATCGGCATCTCGCCGGAAGATCAGGGCAAGATTTTCGACAATTTTTTCCGGGCCGATGATCCCTTGGTGCAGAGCGTACCAGGCACAGGATTGGGGCTTTGTATTGTCCAGTCGCTGGCAGAGATGCATGGAGGACGGATCTGGGTTGAGAGTGAGGTGGGAAAGGGTAGCACGTTCACGTTTACCCTCCCCACCGTGGAAGCCAGGCGCGTGGCGAAGGCGGGAGGGAAAGCCGAGCGAGACGCCGCCAGGGTATTGGTGATCGAGGACGATGCTGACATCGCCGCGCTGATCCAGTTGCACCTGGCTGGGAATGGACGGGAGGTGCTGATTGCCCGGCGAGGCGATCAGGCCATCGAGATGGCGCAGAAAGAGCACCCGGACTTGATCACCCTGGACATCCTGCTCCCGGATATGGATGGCTTTACCGTGCTCGAGCAGTTAAAGGCAAACCCGGCCACGCGGGAAATTCCAGTGGTCGTGGTCTCTGTATTGCCGGACCAGGATGAGTGCCTGCGGCTGGGGGCGGTGGACTATGTGTCGAAACCGATTGATGAGCAGCGGTTGCTGGGTGCAGTACGCAAAGTGCTGGTGCGACGTGGCACCGTACTGGTGGTGGACGATGATGAGGACACACTGTCACTGATGCGAGAAATCCTGCGCACCCACGGTTTTGGTGTGCGCACGACCACCCGGGGCCTGCGTGCCCTGCGCGTGGCGCGTGAGGTTCGACCTGCTCTGGTTTTACTCGATCTCAAGATCCAGGACTTGGATGGACAGGCCTTGCTGAGACAACTGAAGAACGATCCCATCACCCGGGACATCCCGGTCATTGTGACCACGGGGAGCACGATCATTGATGATGCGAAGCGGCAAAAGGTGCTCGCTTTGGGCGCTGCACGCTTCGTGAGCAAGCCGTTCTCCGTCGGAGAGTTGATGGAGGAGGTCGAGATGGTTCTGTGGGAAGGTGGTCAGTTCGGGAGGGCGATGCCAGATGATCATTAGTGGGCACGTGTATGACGGGATAGGGGGAGAATTATGACAAAGATTCTTGTCGCTGACGATGAACGGGACATCCGCGAGTTGATCGGGTTCACACTGCGCTTCGCTGGCTTCGAGGTATTGCTAACCGCCGATGGGTTCGAAGCCATCGAGAAGGCAGCGCTCGAGCAGCCCGACCTGATTCTTCTTGACGTGCGCATGCCCAAGATTTCCGGCTACGAAGTCTGTCGCCGATTGAAGGAGAATCCGGTCACCGGTTCCATTCCCATCGTGTTCCTTTCCGCCAAGGGGCAGGAGGGTGAGATCAAGCAGGGCCTGGAGTCGGGGGCAGTGGAGTACATCGTGAAGCCCTTTGCGCCAGATGACCTGACTCACCAGGTGAAGGACCTCCTACAGCGCATGGAGGCCTCGGAGCACGTGGGGGCCTCGGACTAACGGTTGCGGGTGTGCGTCAGGCCCCGTGCAGGTATCTCGCACGCTTGTAAGGGGTTCGCAGTGGCTGCACCGCCACAGGTGTCTTGGCCCATCGGCGTCCATCCGGTTGCCAGGGCCCAACCTTTGCAGGTGCGGCTGAACGCTGACAGGATTGCTTACCAGGCGGTAGTGCAGCGATGAGCGCCATTGTCATCAAGGAGCGCCTCGTACATTACGAGGTAATCGGGCGCGGCAAACCGTTGGTCTTCATCCACGGCTGGCTGGGGTCATGGCGGTACTGGGTGCCGACGATGGAGGATTTGTCGGCCGGATACCGTACCTACGCGCTCGACCTGTGGGGCTTTGGCGATTCGGACAAGGTAAGTGGGTACTATAGCATCAATGCATACGTGGACCTGCTTAGAGATTTCCTGGACAACCTGGGTGTGGGGGCCTGGCGTCCTACCCTGGTCGGACATGCGTTGGGAGGTGTGGTCGCGCTGCAGCTGGCTGCTCAGGCCCCGGAGATGGTGGAGCGGGTCATGGGGGTAAGCGTGCCTCTGATAGGAGCAGCCATTCACCGTTCGCTGGCCACGTTCTCTGGCAATGGAGATGCGCTGGCGCGGCTGGGAACCCGGCGAGCCAGGTTCCCCGAAGTGGAAATGGAGATGCACAAGACAGATATGTCTGCCGTTACCCAGAGTACGCAATCGGTGATGGAGAGCGACCTGCGTCAGACCTTGTCCCCTCTCACGATCCCCGTGCTCCTGGTATACGGCGATGATGACCCTCTGATTGCGCCCGCTCAGCAGGAATGGCTGCCGAGCCATGCCTCTAACGTGCGTGCTATCTTCCTGAACGGCGTTCGGCATTTTCCAATGTTGGAGGAGCGCAGCAAGTTCAACCGGTTGTTGGTGGATTTTCTCGCCGCTGGCCCGGACCTCAGTAAGTTGGAGTTGAAGGAAGAATGGCAGCGCCGTCAACGATAGCCGCCGGCGGGTAGCCATTGCTGCGAACGGCTGCTGGTTCGTCGGATTGCGAAACCCCATGTCCATCCGCCGGCTCCTCGCTGTTGCCCGCAAAGAATTCCGTCACATTACCCGGGATGTACGCACCTTCTTCCTCGTTACCGTCGCGCCTGCCCTCTTGTTGGTGACGCTCTCCTACGTCTTTGCCCTCGATGTGGGGCAGATCCACCTGGCCGTCTGCGATCTGGACCGCACTCCGCTCTCCCGTGCCCTCCTTGCCCATCTGACTGCTGACGGGGATTTGAACGTCGTGGCGGACGTGCAGCGGGAAGCGGAGATTGAGCCGCTGTTCGCCCGCGAAGTGGCTGACGTGGTGTTGGTGGTCCCGCACGGGTTTGCCGACGCCGCGCTGGGAGGTGGGCCGGCCCGCGTGCAGTGCGTCGTGGATGGCGCCGACGCGATTACGGCCCTCCAGACCGTCAGTCTCCTGGAGAGCCGTGTGAATGCCTTCGTCGCCGATGGTCTCGTTGCCGGTCTGCGCGACCGGCACTCCGGTGCTACGGTCGGCGGCTTTGACGTCAGCAGCCGCGCCTGGTACAATGAATCCCTCAAGGCGCTGATCAGCATGGTGCCCGGTATTATGGCCGTGATCATGTGCATGCCTGCCTTGGCTTTGGCGTTGGCGTTGACCCGTGAGAAAGAGACGGGCTCTTTCGAGAGTCTCATCGCCACGCCGGTGCGCGGAGGAGAATACCTGTTTGGCAAACTGCTGGCGTATGAGGGCAGCGGCATGGTGAGTGTGGTCCTGTGCTGGCTCATCGCCACGCTATGGTTCCGCGTCCCTTTCCGCGGCAATTTCCTGGACTTTGTCCTGCTCGCAGCCATTTACATGAGCGCCAGCATGGGCATCAGTCTGGTGGTGGCCAACTTTGCCCGCAATCAGCAAACCGCCATGTTTCTCATCCTGATGGTCTTCTTCGTGCCCAGTTTCTTCGTGGCAGGCCTCATCCTCCCTGTCGCCAATGAGCCCATTGCGCGGGCCTTCGCTTACACCCTCCCGACCACCCATTTCGTCACCATTTGCCGTAGCGTGTTCCTGAAGGGCCTGAGAGCGGCCGCCCTGTGGGGGCCGGCATCTGCCCTGTTGGGAATGGGCCTCGTTACTCAGGCTATCGCCCTGGTGCTGTTCAAGAAGAAACTCGCCTGACACTTCGCACGAGGCGAATGAGGTGATGCTCACGTGCTTCTGCGCATCTGGAACCTGGTACTGAAAGAGTTCATCCAGTTTGTCCGTGACTGGTTGATGACTGCCTTCATCTTCACGTTGCCCGTCCTTCAACTGATCCTGCTGGCCAGGGTTACCAGTTCTCGCCTCTCTGACATGTGTGTGGCCGTGCTGGACCTGGACCGCTCTAGCACCAGCCGTGGCCTCGCTGTGACGCTCGATACCAGACGAGAGTTGGACGTCTGCTACTACCCTGCGACGCTGGCCGACGTGTACCGCCTCCTCGATCAGGGGGAAGCCATCCTGGCTGTCATAGTGCCTGCCGGTTTCGCTGCAGACCTGGCGGGCACCTGGCGGACGCCGGGTGTGCAACTCATCACCGACGCCAGCAACCATCTCCCGGCCTTGATCATCCTGGGCGCTGCCCAGGAGACGGTCGCAGATTTCGCCGCCGACCGGGCTGCCGCTTATGGATTGAGTGTCCGCCCTCCCATTGACCTGCGTACCACCATCCGTTTCAACCCGGGGATAAATGCCAGGTTCTTCACCATACCTGCACAGGTAGGCTTTATCGTCTACCAGGTGACCCTCGTCATTGCCTCCATTGGCCTGGCTCGCGAGCGAGAATTGGGCACGTTGGAGCAGTTGATGGTGATGCCGCTGCGCCGTGTCGAGTTGGTCATCGGCAAAGCGATCCCCGCCTTGATCGTCGGAGCACTGGACTTTTTGTTCATGCTGGCCGTGGCCATCTTTGCCTTTCGCGTGCCGATGCGTGGCTCTCTGCTGCTGCTCTTGGGTCTGACGCTCCTGTTCATCGTCACGGAGATTGGCTACGGCATGTTCATCTCCGGCATTGCCCGTACGCAGCAGCAGGCCATCCTCTTTGTCTTCGTCCTGGCGATGGTGGACATGACTTTCTCCGGTTACCTGGTGCGGGTCAAGAACCTGCCCGGTGCGTTGCAGGCGATTGCACAGTTGGTCCCCTTCAGTCACTACCTGACCATCATTCGGGGCGTGATGCTCAAAGGGGCAGGGTTGGACGTGTTGTGGCCCCACGCGGCAGCGATCTTGCTCATGGGGCTTTTGGTGACCAGCATTGCCGTGCGGAACCTGAGCCGGCGCCTGGATTAGCCTTCAGCGCGCTTGGTGGTGCAGCCTGTGACGGACGCCCCGCTTCAGCGGGGTCTCGCTTTTGCATACCGGGATCTGGGAGTAGAATAGCCTCGACGTGGGAATAGGCCGTCTGAGGGGAAACGCACAGATGGTTGTGGGAGAACATATCAAGGAGCGCGCACGATCTTTGAAGAGCCGCCTTTCCGCGTGTGACATCTGCCCGCACGCCTGTCGCGTGGACCGTACCCGCGGAGAAAAAGGCTTGTGCAGAACCACGGACGCCATCGTGGTCGCCTATAGCGGGCTGCATTTTGGAGAAGAGCCGCCCATATCGGGCACGAAAGGGTCCGGCACGATCTTTTTTGCCAACTGTAATCTGCGCTGTGTGTATTGTCAGAACTACCAGATCAGCCAATACGCTGACGAGATCGCCACCCGCACGCTATCTCCAGACGAACTGGCCGGCGAGACGCTGGCGCTTCAACGCAAAGGGGCGCATAATATCAACCTGGTTTCACCCACCCACGTGATCGCACAGGTGGCCGAGGGTCTGTGTATCGCGCGTGAGCAAGGGCTGTCTATTCCGATCGTCTACAATACCAATGGCTACGACGCGGTCGAGACGTTGCGGTGCCTCGAAGGGCTGATTGACGTCTATCTTCCCGACATCAAGTACAGCGGTGATGCCGTGGCACAGTCCTACTCTGGGATCCCCCATTACGTGGAGGTCAACCGGCAGGCCATCGCGGAGATGTTCAGGCAGGTCGGCAACCTGGTCTGCAACCGTCGCGGCGTCGCCCGGCGGGGGCTCCTGGTCCGCCATCTGGTTCTGCCGGAGGATCGTGCCGGAAGTAAAGAGAGCCTGGCATTTCTGGCCTCCCTTTCCACTCGGATGGTCGTCAGCATCATGGCCCAATACGCGCCTCAACACAAGGCCAGGAACCTGCCGCCGCTCCATCGCAAAATAACCGAGGCGGAGTACGAAGCGGTGTTGGATCGTGCCTGGGAACTGGGGCTGGAACGCTGCTTCGTTCAGGAGTACGAAAGCAGCGAGGTCTTGGTGCCTGATTTCAGGAAGGCCAATCCTTTTGGTTAAGGAGGGAGCCCCATCATCTTGGCTTGTCGCCCGTGTAGAAGACGCCGCCTCTTTCCTCGCTCCGGTCGGTCGCCGGCGGCGGCTCGTTGGAGAGCGCTGAGATCTCGGCCCGCCACTCCGGCGTCATCGGCACGTCGAGCGCCGCCAGCGAGGGCTCCAGTTGCTCCAGGCTGCGGGCGCCGATGATCGGTGCGGTGATGGCCGGGTGCGACGTGACCCAGGCCACGGCCAGCGACGCCGGATGCACGCCGCGTTCTTGGGCGTGAGCCGTGAAGCGTGCCGCAACCTCATAGTATGCCGGATCACTGTACCGCTTCACGTACAGCGAGTCCTCGATCAGCCGCCCTCGTTCCGGCCGGCGCGTCGGGCCGTATTGGCCGGCCAGGAGCCCGGCTCCCAGGGGGCTGAACGAGATGACGCCCACCTGCTCCGCCTGCGCCAGCGGCAGGATCTCGACCTCGGCCTGCCGTTTGACCAGGTTGTACATCGGCTGGATGCACTCGAACCGCGCCAGTCCCGCTCGGGCCGAGATGCCCAGGGCAGTGGCGATTTGCCAGGCGGCCCAGTTGCTGGCCCCCAGATAGAGCACCTGGCCCTGCTGCACCAGGTCGTCCAGCGCGCGCAGCGTCTCCTCGATCGGCGTATGAGGATCGAAGGTGTGCACAAAGTAGAGGTCCAGGCGATCCGTTCTCAATCGCTTGAGGCTGGCCTCCACCGCCAGCACGATGTGGCGGCGCGAAAGCCCACGTGCGTTCACGTCTGCGCTGGTGGGAAAGCCAACCTTGGATGAGAGGACGACCTCGTCGCGGCCATCCGCGATCAAGCGGCCCAGGATCTCTTCGGAGCGGCCGCCAGCATAGACGTTCGCTGTGTCGAACAGGTTGATCCCGGCCTCGCGGCAACGATGAAACAGGGCCGCACAGGTCTCCTCGTCGGCCTCCCTGCCAAACGTCAGCGTCCCAAGACCCAGGCAAGAAACCTGGATGCCGGTTCGTCCCAATCGCCGATATTCCATGAGTGGATCCTCCTGTCAGTTCCCCTGAGTCCCTCTGAGGCCTGCCGTCTTCGCGGGCCTTTCCAGTCCCACCAGCGCCATCAGCACCGCCGCGATTGCTGCCAACGCTGCGCCGAAGAAGAACGGTGCAGCGGGACCAAAGCCCGTCCACCGGCCCACACCGTGCCACAGAACGCCGGCGATGAGTGACGCCGGAAAATCCAGGACGCCCAGCACGGCGTTGTAGGTGCCGTAGGCTGTACCGCGCAACTCCTCGGGCACGATGTCTGCTACCATGGCCTTGGTCGTACCGTAGGCCAGGCCGTAGTACACGCCGTAGATGGCGTATAACAGCCAGATGTGCCAGCCCTTGCCCGCCAGCGCAAACCCCAGATAAATGGCCGCGTAGACCAACCATCCGCCGACGATGAGCCGGCGCCGCCCGATGCGGTCAGAGAGCGACCCCGCTGGCATGCTGACCAGCGTATAGACCAGGTTGAACGTGACCAACATCCCCAGCACGCCGATCACGCTCAGGCCCCGTTCCTGGGCGCGCAGCACCAGAAAGGCGTCGGAAGAGTTGCCCAGGTCAAAGATCCCGACGACGACCATGAACAGGGCAAAGCGTTTACCGAGGCTGCGGAAGGCAAAGCGGGGCATCTTTTGCCGGGTGGTCACCGGCACGTCCCTGGCACCCACGGCCAGCGACAGTACCGCCAGAAACGCCGGGATCAGGCTGATGAGCACGATCGTCTGGAACGTGGGGCGGCTCAGGTTCATGCTGCCGGCCTGCGCCAGCCAAACGACGCCCAGCGCGATGAGCAGCCCCACCATTGCCCCGGCGGTGTCGGCGGCGCGGTGGAAGCCGAAGGCCAGCCCGCGGTGCCGCTCGTCAACGCTGTCGGCCACCAGGGCGTCGCGGGGGGCGGTGCGGATGCCCTTGCCCACCCGGTCGGCCCAGCGCACACCCGCGACTATGCCCCACGAATTGGCGACGTAAAAGAAGGGTTTGGTGATCGCGGAGAGGCCGTATCCGGCTACCGCCAGCCACTTGCGCGCGCCCAGCCGGTCGGAGAGCCAGCCGGAGAAGACCTTGAGCAGGCTGGCGGTCGCCTCGGCAATCCCCTCGATCAGGCCGATGATGTTCGCCTTCACCCCCAGCACGTTGGAGAGAAACATGGGCAGGACGTTGATGACCATCTCGCTGGAGATGTCCATGAAGAAACTGGTCAGGCTGACGGCCCACACGTTGCGCGGCAGTGTGCGCAGTCCGGCTTTCTGTGCGGTGGTGGTTTCACTGTCTGTCATCGAATCTTCGGCTCCTTTGGTACAAGTGTGGGCAAGATCGTAGGGAACGTTCCTCCGCGTGCTTGGACGGCCATATTGTAGCCAGAAGCCTGCGGAGGTCAAGCGCCTGGTATGTGGGTTTATCTTCCCGAAAGTTAGGAAGCCAATCGCGAATGCTGGTCATGGGATCAGGAGCACTGCAAGGCCTGTCGGATATCCCATTTGAACTTTCGGGAAGATCGAGCGGCAGATACCAACGTCTTATTGACAGCTGTCCCCGTCCCGTTTATACTGGGGTCCAAAAGGTGGAGCGACGAAATTGACATCGAAACACACCGTCATCTGTTTGCTGGCTCTGGCCTTCGCGTTTGGCCTGTCCTTCCTGCTGCTCTCCGTTCAGCCTGCCGTGGCTGAGCCGGTGGGCGTCACTCCGCTGCCGCCGGCCACTGAGCCGGACGGGCGGGCGGGGGCCTGCTACTCGTTCTACGAAAACCCCGAGCGCCCCTACGTCCAGATGGCCCTCGACGCCGGGTCCCGTTGGGACCGCTTTGACTTTAAGTGGCCTAACCTCGAGCCCAGTAACAACAACTGGAACCTGGCAGCCTACGATTCCTTGGTAAACGACCTGCATGCCGCAGGGATGAGCATGATTGGCATTCCTCTCTGGACACCCAATTGGGCCGCTACCAGTGGGCTGCGCGGGTTGGCAGTGCCCTCTTTCGACCAGCGTCCGCCCGGTTGGTATGCACCTGGGAGTAGCCCACGGGTGACCCCGCTGGCCGCCAGCGCCGCCTCTTCCCCGCCCAAGGGGCTGGGTCTTCCATGGAACGATCCCAACAACCACTGGGGCAATTACGTCTATACCATCGTCTCCCGTTACGGGGACCGCGTGAAGCATTGGGAGATGTGGAACGAGGCCGAGTGGGACTACTTTTGGACCGGCAGCGAGGCGGACTATGCTCAACTCCTCAAGGTCGGGTACCAGGCGACCAAGGCCGCCTGTCCTGACTGTACCGTCCTGTTCGCCGGCCTCCACTACTGGGCTGACCCGACCTTCTTCGAGCGAGTGCTGGACATCCTCAACGACGACCCTGTTGCGCCTCAGAGCAATTACTTCTTTGACGCGATGTCAGTCCATCTCTACAGCCGTTCCTCCAACCCCTACTCGATAGTGAATTCCATCCGCAGTCGCATGAAAGCCTACGTGCCCGATCATCCCATCTGGCTCACCGAAACCGGCGCGTCCGCCTACGATGGCCCGGCTCCGGGTGTGCGTACGGATTACGGCGTAACTGAAGCCGAATCGGCTGCTTACCTGATTCAGTCCTACGCCAACGCTTTAGCCGCCGACGTCAAACGCTATTACTGGTTCCGCGTCCACGATGCGGACATGGCGGAGCATTTCGGCCTGGTCCGCAACGATCGCTCTCTGCGTCCTTCCTACGTGGCCTACCAGGTTGCCACGACCGTTCTCGTCTCTCCGACTTTCGTCACCCGCGTGCCCACGGGTTCCCACGTGCGCGTCACACTGTGGGGCACGCCGCGCGGCAAGGTCAGCGTGCTGTGGAACGAGAGCCCCGTGACAGGCGTCTACACGCTGCCGGCGGCGCTTCCCACCGCGACTTTCGTGGATCGCTGGGGCGTCACCCGCACCGTTACTGCGACCGATATTTCGGACAGCGCGGCGGAATATCTCGTCTACACCGCCACGCTGCCTGCTGCCACTGCCAGCCGGGTGTCCGACCCCAACGACTATTTCGTCGGCGGCGACCCACTCATCGTGATCGAGTCAGAAGCACCCAACGAGCCGCCAATTGCCACCGTCCACCCGTTGCCCGCACTCACCTACTCTCCCGCCTGCACGGTCACCTGGGAGGGACAGGACAACCAGTCGGGGATCTGGCTCTACGACGTCCAGGTGCGGGACGGTGACGGTAGTTGGAGCACCTGGCAACACTCGACCACGGCTACCTCCGGCCAGTTCGCCGGCCAACATGGCCATACCTATTACTTCCGTGTGCAGGCCACCGACCGCGTCGGCAACCGGGGAACCTGGCCTGAAGACTCTCAGGCCCACACCACGTTGCACCTGGCCAGCACCCTGCACCTCAGCATCGGGGCCTTCTTCGCCGATGAGAACCGTAGCGACGTCTGGGACGAGCCCATCAGCGTGACGAATGAGATCACTCTGACGGCGGTAACCCTCCGCTTCCTGGATGAGGCCGGCCAGGACGTGGTCAGCCCCACGGTAGGCAGTAGTTGGGAGTTCACGGCGACCATCTATAGTGGGCAGACCTATCGGCTGTGGGCTTCCAGCGCAGACCATACGCGTGTCGTGTCTTTCACCTGGCCCGGCGGTGGGGAGGTCTACACGGTCACGCACTCAGCCCTGGGCCTGTGGCCGCTGACGCGAACCTACCTGCCGTCCGTTCTTCGGCATGGATGACGGGATCACTTGACGCAGGTGGTCGGAACGGGTAAAATTAGTCTGGAGGTGGTGTGAATGGTAAGGCGCAAGGCGCACTACCAATGGGACTCTGGATCCATTCATGCGCTGCGCAGGCATCTGGGACTGACCCAGCAGCAGATGTCCGATGAACTCGGCACGCGCCAGCAGACCATTAGCGAGTGGGAGACCGGGATGTACCGTCCCCGCGGCGGGATGAACCGGCTGCTCACGCTCATCGCCGAGCGGGCGGGCTTTGCGTACGAGACGGCGGTTAAAGAGGCGCCGCCCGAAGAAGGGTCGGAAGCATAGGGCTGGGCCTGAACCTTAAAGATTTCTTTTTGTCTTGACAAACTACACGTTCGCGTGTATAATGATGGATGTACTTTTGGGGGGAGCACAGGCTCCCCTGGTTTTCGGACCATGCTACACGTTATCGTGTGAAAGGAGCATCACCATGGGGACTTATGGTCTGGCAGGCGTGATTGAAGCCTGGGAGCGGGAGGAGTTGACGACCGAGCAAGCGATCGGTCAGATCCTGTTGCTGCTGCAAGAAATCGCGGAGCGACTGGCCCGCATTGAGCACTGCCTGGAGCGCACCATAGAGCGCGTGCGCCACCCAGGGTAAAAGGATAGACCCGGCCGAGGCCGGGTCTATCCTTCTGTGTCTGGCGAAGCGAGCGCATTTTACGCTTGCCCTGCTGGTGCGCGCAGCGTGCGGGTCTGCGCGCGTGCGCGCAACCGCGCCACGACGAACACGATGGCCCCCACTACCGATGCGATGGACAATAGCGACCCCAGTGCTGCCGCGCCGATCAGGGTGATCCGCCGCACCCGCTTCGTCAGCGCGATCTGGCGTCTGGCCTTGTCTATCAGGTCTTTGCCCAGGTTTTGCACGAAAGCCGCCGAAGGCTGTACCGGTGGCATGCTGTGCTGCAGCCGTTCGGCCAGTTCGAACAGCGGGGCCAGCCTGCTGCGCTCTTCGTTCGTCACGTGGACCTGCTGAATGGCCGCTGGCGAGCCTGTCAATCCATCGGCGTGGGCTGCCAACACTTCGGTCATCCGTTCCTCATTCATTGCTTGTCCTCCACGTGGGCTCCTCCTGCCCACTTTCTACGCCGGTCAACTCCTCGCGCAACGTTACCAACGTCCGGTGATACAGTGACTTGATCGCCCCTTCTGTCCGCCCCATGACTTGTGCGATCTCTGCATTCTTCATCTGTTCCACGAATTTCAGGATGAGCAGTTGTTGCCGTTCTGGCGGCAACCGGCGCACGGCCTCGAGCAGCAGGGCCTGGTTCTCGTGCTCTTCCGCCAATGCCGCAGGCTCTTCCGGCGCCAACACGCGCATCACCAGGTCGTCCAGTGAGATGATCTGCCGCCGGCTGGTGTCTCGGTGCCAGTTCACCACCACGTTGTGTGCAATCCGATAGAGGTACGCGGAGAACGGCGCTCCCCGATCCACATAGTACGAGATGCGCTGCATCGCCCGGTAAAATGTACGTGCCGTCAGGTCTTCCGCATCCTGGTGGCTGCCTGTCCGGTAATAGGTATAGTTGTAAATACGGCCGACGTATCGCTCGTACAGAATACCAAATGTCTCTGGGTCTACTTGCGTCCGGGCGATGAGCGCTGAATCGCTCTCTTCGTGCATAGCACACTCTCCCTGCTATCACCTGTGCGGGCGAGCGGCGGCACCTATACATGAAAACACCGCCGCCCGCTCTCGGTTGCGCTACCTTGACGTGATTCCGTCTCAGTATAGCAGAGGAACGGCCACTGTCAACTCGACGGGCCTCCCCTGCCGTGCCAGCGTCCACCTTGTCATTCTGGCCTTTTCGTGCTACACTTTTGGGCTACCCATACCGCACGCACGGGCAAGCAGGGAGAATGCTCTTGTTGCCTGGTATAGACTCATCGCGAGGGAGGCCTATGCACAAGCGTATACTGACCGTGGCAACGGCACTGGTGATGATTCCGCTCATTGTGAGTGCTCCGGGTTGGGCGGCACCGCGTCCTCAGGCGCGGTCGGTCGTCACGTACCCGACGAATGGCATGACCATCAGCGGGGCGGTACAGATTACCGGTATAGCCACTCACCCCAACATGCTCTGGTATCAGGTGGACTATGCGCCTGGCCCGGAGCCTACGGGTGGATCGCAATGGACGACTTTGGCCCACGTGGAGAACGTGCAAGTCGAAAACGGCGTCCTGGCTGTCTGGGACACTACCAGCCTACCTGATGGACTGTACTGCCTGGCTTTGACGGTCAGCGGGCAAAATGATTCGCTCTACTATCAGCAGTTCGTCACGTACTTGACGATCAGCAACGCCCAGGCTGCGACGCCCACGCCGCAGCCCCCCACGCCGGAACCGCTGCCCACGGCCGTCGTCGGCCCGACGCCTACACCGGCCTCCGTTGAACAGCCCGCCACTCCCACGCCACGCCCCTCCCCCACACCCCAGGGTGGGGCGGCCGAGGAGACGGCTACTCCTTCCGCTGGAGAGAAGGGAGGGTTCAGTATACCACTGCAGGCCACGGAACTGCGCTCCGCCTTTTGCACCGGTGGGTTGGTCGCCGTGATGTTGTTCCTGCTCGGGGGCTGTTACCTGCTGGCGAAAGCGGTTGTGCGCTGGTTCTTGCGCGAGCAGTACATACATCGCCCCCCGAAGTGATTCCTGGCGGACTCTTGACGCTGGTCTCAGGATATAACGATAACCGTGACGACCTATCTCATCGTGGGGCTGGGTAACCCGGGCCTGCAATATGCCCCCAACCGGCACAACGTCGGGTTTCATTGCGTCGGGCGGCTGGCCACAGACCTGGGCGTGACTTTCGACAAGCGGCAGAAGAAAGCCCGCGTCGCCCTGGGCACACTCGGTGAGCGACGAATCATTCTGGCCAAGCCCCAGACCTTCATGAACGAGAGCGGGCTGGCGGTCGCGCCGCTGGCCCGCTTCTACCAGGTACCCCTGGAGCATTTGCTGGTGGTCTATGATGACCTTGACCTGCCCCTGGGTACACTCCGCCTGCGGCCGGAAGGAGGAAGCAGCGGGCACAAAGGGATGCGCTCGATTATCGAGCACCTGGGGACCCAGAGTTTTCCGCGCCTGCGCTTTGGCATCGGCCGGCCCCCCGGACGCATGGACCCGGCCGCCTACGTGTTGCAGGATTTCTCGGCCGACGAGGAGCCGCTACGGGAGGAGACGGTGGCGCGGGCGGCGACTGCCATCCAGATCTGGCTGCGTGAGGGCATCGAGGTGGCGATGGAGCAGTACAATCGCCACCCAGGAGAAGCATAATATATGGACGTCTCTGGACTCTTGGCCTGGTTCAATGCCTTGGAACCTTACCGGACCCTGCGGACAGATCTCGAAAGCGGTGAGATGCCGTCGTCGCTGGGGCTGTTGCGTGCTGTCCGGCCTGCCCTCCTGGCTGCGCTGGCCTGTGATCTCAAGCGCCCGCTGCTGGTCATCGCTGGCTCGGTGGAGCGCGCCAAGGGGCTGGCTTCCTCCATGCGGGATTGGTCCCCTGCGCCCGAGTGTATCTGGCACTTTCCGGAGCCACTGGCTCTTTTCTATGAGCGCGTTCCCTGGACCGACGAGGTGATCGCGGGCCGCTTGCGCGTGATTTCGACACTATACGCACGCCGCCCTCCGAATTCTGCTTCTTCCCGCTGCGAGGTGGAAGAGAAGCAAGGGCTGATCGTCTTTACCTCCGCTCGCGCGCTGATGCAGCGCACGCTGCCGCTGCACCAGTTCCGCACCGCCATCCGTGAACTCCACGCGGGCGAGGTCCTCGACCTGGAACAGACCTTGAGCCGCTGGATGGGGGCGGGCTATGAGCCCACCAGCGTCGTCGAATCCCCTGGCCAATTCAGCCACCGGGGTGGCATCCTCGATATCTTCCCCCCGGCTGCCCCGACGCCCGTGCGCATCGAACTCTTTGGCAGCCAGATCGAGTCGCTCCGCCGTTTCGACCCGGCTACACAGCGTTCGCAGGAGCGGGTCGAGAGCGTTACCATCACTCCGGCCCGCGAACCGCTCCCCCGTCACGGCCCGCGCATCGCCGACCACGTGGCTGCCCAGTTGGCCTCTGACCAGCCGGCGGACGTGCGTGCCGAATTGGAAGCCCATCACCAGAGCCTGCTGGCCGCTGCGCCGTTCCCAGGGCTGGAGTTTTACTTGCCCTACTTGTACACAGAGTCTGCCACGCTCCTGGACTACCTCCCCTCCGAGGCCCTGTTGGTCGTGGATGACCCCCAGGAACTCTCTGATGTCTGGGCCGGGCTGGAGGAAGAGGCCGTGAACCTGCGGGCCACTGCCGAGGAGGGCGGAGCGCTCCCGCCCGATTACCCGCTCCCCTACGTCACCTGGGACGAATGGGCAGAGCAATTGGCCGACCGGGCGGCGCTTGCGCTCGGCCATGGCGAGGAGGGGGCGGTCTCCAGGCTGGCGGATTGTTTTACCCCCGGCCCCCATTTTGGTGGCCAACTCAGGCCCGTGCTGGAGCACATCCATACGGCGCAGACTACAGGTGCCCAGGTGGTGGTCGTCAGCCAGCAGGCTCGCCGCCTGGCCGAACTGTGGGGCGAGGAGCACGAGTATCTCCCGCCGGTCGAAGAACTGCGCCAGCCGCCTCAGGCCCCCCTGAGCTTCGTCCGCGGCCCCCTCGCCGAGGGCTGGATTCTGAAGGTCAGGGATCAGGGATCGGGGATCGGGGATCGGGAGGACATCCCTGACCACTATTCCCTGGTCACCGATCACGATTCACTGGTTCCTGATCACTATTCCCCGCTCACTATTCACCTCCTCACCGACGCAGAGATCTTTGGCTGGCGGCGACCGGAGCCCCGGCGCCCTGCCCATCGCCGCAAGGCCGCTCCCGAATCCTATTTCTCCGACCTCACCCCCGGCGACTTTGTCGTTCACGTCGAGTACGGCATCGGTATCTTCCGAGGGCTGGTCACGCGGACGATCGAAGGAGTCGAGCGCGAGTACCTGATGGTGGAGTACGAGGGGGATGACCGCCTCTACGTCCCGATCCATCAGGCCGACCGGCTCAGCCGGTACATCGGGGCCGAAGACCACCCGCCGCACCTCAATCGTCTGGGCACCACCGATTGGGATGTCATCAAGGCGCGGGCCAAACAGGCCGCTCAGGACGTGGCCCGCGAGCTCCTGGAACTCTATGCCGCGCGCCAGTTGGCCGCCGGGTATGCCTTTGGCCAGGACACGCCGTGGCAGGCGGAGCTGGAGGCCGCGTTCCCTTACTTTGAGACCGAGGACCAATTGCGGGCGATCGCCGACGTCAAGGCCGACATGGAGAAGCCCAAGCCGATGGACCGGCTCATCTGTGGCGACGTCGGCTACGGCAAGACCGAGGTAGCGCTGCGGGCAGCCTTCAAAGCGGTGGTAGACGGCAAACAGGTCGCCGTCCTGGTGCCGACCACGGTGCTCGCCCAACAGCACTATGCCACCTTCCGCCAGCGGCTGGCCCCCTTCCCGGTCGAAGTGGAGATGCTCTCCCGCTTCCGCTCCCCTGCCGCACAGCGGGTGATCCTGGAAAAGCTGGCCGCCGACCAGGTGGACATCGTCGTCGGTACTCACCGGCTGTTGCAGAAGGACGTCGCCTTCGCCGATCTGGGGCTCCTGATCATTGACGAGGAGCAGCGCTTCGGGGTCACCCACAAGGAGCGGCTCAAGCGCATGCGCACCGAGGTGGATGTGCTGACGCTGACTGCCACTCCCATCCCGCGCACGATGTACCTATCGCTCACCGGTGTGCGCGACATCAGCACGATTGACACGCCGCCCGAAGAGCGGCTGGCCCCTACCAGTTACGTGGGCGAGTACGATCCCCAACTGGTCCGGCGAGCCATCCTGCGCGAACTGGAGCGGGATGGGCAGGTCTTTTACGTCCATAACCGCGTTCAGACGATTGGAGCGGTGCACCGGCGGCTGCAGCAACTGGTGCCCGAGGCGACCTTTGCCGTAGGCCACGGCCAGATGCGGGAGGCCGACCTGGAGCGGGTGATGCTACGTTTCGTCGCTGGCGAGATTGACGTACTGGTCTGTACCAGCATCATCGAGAGCGGCCTGGATATTCCGAACGCCAACACGCTCATCATCGAGCACGCGGAGAACTTTGGCCTGGCACAGCTCCACCAGTTACGGGGGCGCGTAGGGCGGGGTGCACAGCGGGCTTACGCCTACTTTTTCCACGGCCGCCTGTCTCGCCTGACGTCCGAGGCGCGCCAGCGGCTGGATACCATCCGCGAGGCCTCCGAACTGGGCGCTGGCTACACCATCGCCATGAAAGACCTGGAGATCCGCGGTGCTGGCGACATCCTGGGCACCCGCCAATCGGGCCACATCGCCGCTGTGGGGTTCGACCTGTACACCCGGCTGTTGACGCGGGCGGTGCAGGAGTTAAAGGCCCGGCGCGAGGGCCTGCCCCCGCTCCCGGAACCGCTGGGGAGCATTCGCATTGACCTGCCCATGCCGGTCAAGTTGCCCGAGGACTACCTCCCCGACGTGCGCCTGCGCCTGCAACTGTACCGCCGCCTGGCCGAATTGGAGTCCATGGTGCAGATGGACGAGATGGAGCAGGAGTTGGCCGACCGCTTCGGGCCGCTGCCCGACCCGGCGCGGAACCTGATGTACCAGTTGCGGCTGAAGGCGCTGGCCCGTGACGCCGGGATCGAGACCATCGCCGTCGAAAATGGCCGGCTGCTGTTGCGGCCGGGTGGGGGGAACGTCGTCGAGCGGGAGAAACTGCAGCGAACGCTGGGGGAACAAGCGATCGTGGGCCGCCGCGAAATCTGGATGTCGCTGGAGCGTGACTGGCGCGAGAGACTGGTGGATGTACTAAGCGAACTCGCGTGCGCCAGTGGTTGACGGATGGTGCGGGAGGGAGTATACTGAGAGACAGGGTATACGTGTGGTGTGTATGTCCATGATATGCTGACCCGGTGACCCGACCAGGGTGGATGATTTCACTGAGTCCCCAGGTCGCGTGGTTGAGATTGAGGCCGTCAAGCGGCGACAGTGAGTGGAATAAGACGTGGAACTTGAAGAGGTCAAAGAAAAAGTTCGCCGTCGACAGTACGTCTATAGTAATCATGGTGACGACGAGCGGCAGGATGAAAACCTGACACTGGCACAGGTTGAACAGACTTTGCTTGGTGGAGAGATATTGGAGCAGTATCCTGATACTGGTCGCGGGGACAGTTGTCTGATATTGGGTTTTGCTGGTGATGTACCAATACACGTTGTCTGTGGCTGGCGTGGGGAGGATCTGGTCATCATCACTGTGTACATTCCCAGGCCGCCCAAGTTCGTGGATCCCTGGACACGCCGGGGAAAGTGAGGGTGAAAATGAAGGAGAAACGCTGCCCAGTTTGTGGAGGTGCAGATTACGAATCTGAGAAGGTTGAGTATATCTATAGGCATAGCGGTCGCTATTTGCTGGTACGTAACGTGCCGGCTGAGGTATGCCGTGCTTGTGGCACTCGTTTTTACACGGCTCAAGTGCTGCATGAGATCGAGCGCTGTTTCTTCGCTATCCAGGATGAGAAGGCTATGGAGTACGTCAGGATGCCCGTGACTATATATGGGGTGCTGTGTCCAGGATGATTCTCAAGGCTGCCTTGGGCCTTTCAGACCGATCTGTAGTGTGATCTTCCGGAGGATAGGCGATCAAGTTCAAGGTGGTATTAGAACCAAGTGACGATGGTGGATACACTGTTTACGTACCCTCACTCCCTGGTTGCATCAGCGAGGGAGATACGCTCGAAGAGGCGTTGGCGATTATCCAGGATGCTATTGAGCTCTATCTGGAGCCCGTGGAAGATGATTGACGGTGCCCGCTCATCGCCCTGTCAAACGATCAACGTTGGCTCAGATCCTGAAGCAGGCTCGTTTGGACGTTGACGAGTTTCTGGAATTGTTGTTGTAGGTGTGCAAACTGACGGTCTACACTGGAGTGCGAGTGATATGACAGTCCTACGTGACCTTTCCATCATCCTTCTCGCCGTCGCAATGTTCGCCATGGCCCTGGTGCCCCTGGCGGTGTTCGGCGGCCTCGTGTATGGCCTGGGGTGGCTCGGGCGGCACGAGCACCTGCCCAGTTGGCTCCGCCTGGCTCAAGCCTACGTGACGCTGGGCCGGGCCTACGTTGAACGCGCCATGCGCGCTGTGGTCAGCCCGATCATGGCCGTCCATTCCATCATGGCCACCGCCCAGGGGTGGCTGCGTGCGATCGCGAAACTAGGAGGTGGTAGATGAACGTACGAACGCGAGTCTTGATCATCGGCGGGGTCGTGGGGGCGCTCCTGGGCGTGGGCGCTGCCTTTCTGTACCTGCGCTCGACCCCCGTCCAGGTGGACGAGGAAGGCCGCGAGCGGCTGCCCGCCGTTCAGCCCGGCCGGGCGCTGGCGATTGGCCTGACGGTGCTGACCGTGCTCAAGCAGATCACCGGCCTGGGCGGGTCTGCCTGAGCGTGCATCCTGGTTCCCGCTGGTGACCCTGTCCACGCCGACCCAGGGTTGGGAATCTATCTGGGCTGACCTCGACGCGCTGCCCGATTACTGGCGCACGCCGGATGGGGCCGTCTTGGCCTGGGCAGAGCGCCTGTGGGAGGCGGGTGGTCGCCGCGTGCTCGACCTGGGTTGCGGCATCGGCCGGCACACGCTGCTCTTGGCGCGTCTGGGCTTTGCCATCGCCGCGACCGACGTCGCCCCTTCGGGCCTGGTGACCTGCGCCGCCTGGCTGTCCCGCGAGGGGTTGAGCGCAACCATCGTGCGCCACGAGATGGAGACATTTCCTTTCCCCGACGGTACCTTCGACGGCCTGATTTCCTACCACGTCATCTACCATACCACGATGGCCGGCATGCGGCGGATACTGGAAGCCATGCGCTGTGTGTTACACCCCGGCGGCTGGCTTTACTTCACAGCCAACGCCCGGGATGAACGCAAAATGGCCAGTTACCGGGCCGACGTCGAAGCGGGCCAGTGCCAGGAGATCGAGCCTTTCACTTTCATCTACCTGCACGATGCTCCCGATGACAAGCACCTGCCCCACCATTACTGCGACGAGGCCGAGTTGCGCGACCTCCTGACCGGTTTCGCTGTGGATGACCTCCGTCTCGCCCACAAAGAATATACGGACGAGGACGGCGGTGCCGTCCGGCGCGGCACGCACTATCACGTCCAATGCCGGCGGCTCTAGCACGTGACGCTCCAGGCGGACCCCAGTCCGCCTGGCTCAGCGCGGGCGTCAAGATTGTACAGGGCGCCTCTCGATCATCTTGCGCCCGCCTGCAATTGGGTTTATCATATACGTAGCACGTTCCAAGCCACACATCGCGCACAAGGAGGTGCAAAAACCATGGCATTCAAATTTCCGTCCGACGAGTGGATCAAGGAACTGAGCCGCCGGCTCAACGCCAGTGCATCCTATGAACGGTCGGCCAAGGACTGGGAGGGCGACTTTGTCTTCGTCGTCGAGCCCGATGCCACCTACAGCGGTACCGCCTACCTGTTCCTGGGCCTCTACCACGGCAAGAGCCCCGAGGCGACGGCGTTGGCCAATGATAACGAGCGCACGGCCGAGTTCGTCATTCGCGCTCCCTTCAGCGTCTGGCGCCAAGTCATCGAGGGCAAACTCGATCCTATCCAGGGCATGATGACGCGCAAATTGAAGTTGGCGGGCAACATGATGAAAGTCATGCGCTACCCCAAGGCAGCCAAGGAGATCGTGGACTGCTGCGCGCTCGTGCCCACGGACTTTGGAGGTTAAAGGTCGTCGTGTGATGCGGGCGCAGCCGGCTGCGCCCGCTTTGCTTCAAGGAGGCGCTATATGTGGTATTTCGTCTCGCCGCAAATCGTCTATGGTGAGGGAGCGCTGGATGCCCTCGATGAGTTGAAAGGCCGGCGCGCGCTCGTCGTCACCGACCGCACGCTCGTCCACATGGGCCTGGTGGACAAGGTGAAGGCCCACCTGGACCGGGCTGGGATTGAGATGCGCGTCTTTGACGAGGTGGAGCCCGACCCAATTGTCCAGACGGTGCGCCGGGGGGCTCAAGTGGCAGGGGAGTTTGAGCCTGACTGGATCATCGGCCTGGGCGGTGGCTCGCCCATGGATGCCGCCAAGGCCATCTGGGTACTCTACGAGCGGCCCGACCTGCAGCCGGCCGAGATCAGTCCCATCATGACCGACCTGGGCCTGCGCAAGAAGGCACGCTTGATCGCCATCCCCACCACCAGTGGCACTGGCTCCGAAGCCACCTGGGCCATCGTGCTCACCGATACGGAAGAACAGCGCAAGATGGGGCTGGGCAACCGCGAGACCGTCGCCGACATCGCGATTGTGGACCCGGCCATGGCGGCTGGCATGCCGCCCAGGTTGACTGCCGATACCGGTATGGACGTCATGACCCACGCCGTCGAGGGCTATACCTGTGCCTGGCACAACGACCTGGCCGATGGCCTATGCCTGGTGGCCGTCCGCCTGACGTTCCAGTATCTGCCCCGCGCCTTCGCCGACGGCTCCGACATGGAGGCACGCGAGCACATGCACAACGCCGCCACCTGCGCCGGCCTGGGTTTCAGCAACTCCCTGACCTCGATGGCGCACTGCATGGGGCACACGCTGGGTGCCATGTTCCATCTGCCCCACGGCCGGGCGGTGGGCCTCTTCCTGCCCTACACGATCGAGTTTGGTGCCCACGAGGCACCCGCTCGCTTTGCGGAGCTGGCGGCCCTGACCGCTTGCTCGAACGAGGAAGGCGAGCAGGGGGGGCGGGCACTGGCCGCGCGCATCCGTGACCTGTGCCGCCAGGTCGGCAATCCCATCAGTGTCGCTGAGGCCGGCGTCGAGCGCGCGGCCTACGAAGCGCACCTGGACAAGCTGGTGGACGACGCCTTCAACGACACCTCGATGGTTTCCGCTGTCCGCTCTCCCTCCTACGAAGAACTGCGCCAACTCTTCCTGTACGCCTACGAGGGCCGGCCGGTGGACTTTTAGGACTACGCAGAGCAAGTTGCCAACTTGCTCCACATGCTAAGGAGCGAACAATGAATGGCTATATGGGCAAAATTCTCCGCGTGGACCTTAACACGGAGACGTTGTGGGACGAGCCGCTCGACGAGGACGACGCCTGTGCCTTCGTCGGCGGCAGCGGGCTGGCGGCCCGCCTCATATACGACATGGTGGACGCTGGTACCGACCCCCTGGGGCCGGACAACCCGCTCATCTTCATGACCGGCCCGCTGGTCGGTACGGCGATGCCTTCGGCGGGCCGCTGCAGCGTGTGTGCCCTTTCTCCCCTCACCCGCATGTGGGGCGAATCCAACACGGGCGGCTTCTTCGGACCAGAACTGCGCTTCGCCGGCTACGACGGCATCGTCGTCACGGGCCGCTCTGAAAAGCCGGTCTGGCTCTCGATCGTCGAGGGCCAGGCCCAACTGCACGACGCGGCCAACCTGTGGGGCCTGGACTCGTACGTCACGCAGGAGCGGGTGCGAGAAGCACTGGGCGAGCCCAAGGCCCGCGTGGCCTGCATCGGCCCGGCCGGGGAGCACCTGGTCAAGATGGCCGCCGTCATGAACGACCACGGCCGCGCCGCCGGGCGGACCGGCATGGGTGCGGTGATGGGCTCCAAGAACCTCAAGGCCATCGGCGTGCGCGGCACCGCCAGGGTCCCGCTGGCTGATCCTGAGGGGTTCAAGGCCGTGGTCAAGGAAGTTATCGCCAACGCGCAGGAGGACATGGCGGCCTTGTCGCTCCAGTTGGCCGGCACCGCCTGCTACGTGGATATGGCGCTCATGTACGGCGACATGCCTATCCGCTACTATCAACAGGGGGAATGGGAGGGAGCCAGCGACCTCTCGGGGGTGCTGCTGGCGGACCAATTTCTGAACCGTAACGTCGCCTGCTACCGCTGCCCCATCGCCTGTGGCCGCGAGACGCGCGCCCCCAACTATGGGCTGCAGAAAGTGGATGGCCCCGAGTACGAGACCCTGGGTGCGCTCGGTTCGCTGCGGATGGTGAACGACCTGGAAGCGGTCATCTACGCCGGGCACCTGTGTAACGTCTACGGTCTGGACACCATCAGCACCGGCTGTACCATCGCCCTGGCCTATGAGATGTTCGAGCGTGGTATCCTCACCCCGGCCCAGGCCGGCGGCCTGGAGGTTCGCTACGGCGACGCCCGCATGCTGCACCGCTTGATCGAGATGATCGCCCGCCGCGAGGGGCTGGGCGACCTCCTGGCCGAAGGGAGCGCTGCCCTGGCCGAGCACTTTGGCGTGCCGGAGTTGGCGGTGACCGTCAACCGGCTGGAGGTGCCGCTGCACGACCCGCGTGCCTTCGCCGGGATGGCCGTGACGTACGCCCTCTCCCCGCGCGGTGCCTGCCACATGGAGGGGGACATGTATGGCGTGGACACCGGCCAGGGGCCACCTGTCGAACTGGGCGTCTTGCCCGGCGACCGCTTCGAGGCCAGCCAGGAAAAGGGACATATCGCGGCGCGGCACCAGGCCTGGCGCAACCTGTACAATGCGCTCACCCTGTGCCAGTTCCAGAACCCCGGCGCCGAACGGTTGCTGGCCGCGCTGAACGGCGCGACGGGGTGGGGTCTGCAGGCGGAAGATATGATCACGTTGGGCAAGCGCATCGCCACGCTCAAGCGGCTGCTCAACCTGCGCCGTGGCCTCACCCGTGCCAACGACCGGCTGCCCGATCTCTTGATGCGGCCGCTGAATAGCGGCGGTACAGAAGGAAGGGTCCCAGACGTGGAGACGCTGCTGGCCGGCGCCTATGCCGAGTACGGCTGGGACCCAGAAACCGGTAAACCCACGCCACAGACGCTGGAGGGATTGGGCCTGGGCTCGTTTCGTTAGGTAGAAGGCGCCCTCCGAACTGGCCCCTGGCAGTCTCCATATTCCCGACGCCGTCCGGCCTCTGGCCGGACGGCTGCCCTGTACTCGTCGAACAGTGGCGGTAACTGGATAAAAACTCCCCTAGAAAAACCTTAAAATTCGCCCCAAGTACTTCCCAAGAACCCAAAGATGGTGTATAATATGGGTAATTGTGGGTCAAGGTGGGGCAAAGTGGGCAAATATCCTGCCTGGTGTTACATTCTTGCGCCCACGTGGGACAAGGTAACCGCATGTTTCTGGGAGAGTTCATCCACGCCATTGATGAAAAGGGGCGCTTGACCATCCCCGCCAAATTCCGGGCCGACCTGGCCGCCGGTCTCGTAGTGACCCGTGGGATTGACCGCTGCCTGGCGATTTATCCCCTGGAGGAATGGAACCGGCTGGCAGAGCGCGTGAGCGCCCTGCCGCTGACGGACCGGCGTGCCCGTGCCTTCCGCCGCCTGGTGTTCGCCAATGCCGCCGATGCTGTCCCGGACAGGCAGGGCCGTGTGTTGATCCCCCCGCGCTTGCGCGAATATGCTGACCTCGATAGCGAGGTCATCGTGACCGGGCTCAACACCTACATCGAGGTGTGGAACACGGGGGGCTGGGTCCAGGAGCGTGAGCGCGTTGAGGGCGACGATGTGGATGCTGAGGAATGGGCGGCCCTGGGCATCTAACCGGCGCAGGGCCCTGGCCTGGCCCTGGGCCCCAGCCCGAATCCGGGCCTCAGCCCGGACCTTGTGCGGTTGAACTCAATATGCAGCGAGAGGAGGGAGCAGGCGGGGTGCACGTCCCTGTTCTTTTCCATGCGATTCTCGACGGTCTGCAGGTCAGGTCAGGTGGCCGGTACATAGATGCGACCGTAGGAGGGGGAGGCCATGCCGCTGGGATTCTGGCGGCCTCATCCCCCGCTGGGCGCCTCCTCGGCCTGGATCGGGACCCAGCGGCGGTGGGGGTGGCCCGTGCTCGATTGTCCTCCTATGCCGGGAGAGCGGTGCTCGTGCACGGTTCCTTTGCCGGCCTGGCGGAGATTGCGCGGGCGCACCAGTTCGTCCCGGCAGGCGGCATTCTGTTTGACCTGGGGCTTTCCTCGCTCCAATTGGCCGATCCCGGACGCGGCTTTGCCTTCATGGCCGCTGGGCCACTGGACATGCGTTTTGACCCGACGCAGTCCGGTCCCACCGCGGCCGACCTGGTCAACCACCTCTCCTCGGGAGAACTGGCGCAACTGCTATATCGGTACGGCGAGGAGAGACAGGCGCGCCGTATCGCGGATGCGATCGTAGCAGCCCGCCCACTTCGCTCGACGCAGGAACTGGCCGCTCTCGTCGAGCGAGTGGTCGGGCGGCACGGGCGCATTCACCCGGCCACGCAGACGTTCCAGGCACTGCGCATTGCCGTGAACGATGAACTGGCAGCCTTGGAAGCGGCGCTGCCCCAGGCCGTTGATATACTCGCGCCCGGCGGCCGGCTGGCGGTGATCAGTTTTCACTCTCTGGAGGATCGGGCGGTGAAGCGTTTCCTTCGCCGGGAGAGCCTGGACTGCATCTGCCCCCCTGAGTCGCCGGTCTGTACCTGCGGCCATCGGGCTACGTTGCGGCTGGTCACGCGCAAGCCTGTTCAACCGGCGGCAGACGAGATAGCGGCCAACTCGCGCTCCCGCTCCGCCCGCTTGAGGATAGCGGAGAGAGTGGAAGGAAGCGAGAAGCAGGAGGCGGATTTGCAGGGGAACGCGGATGAACGCAGACGAACGCAGATGAACGCGGATGGTGGCAGGAAACAAGAAGCCACTTGCTGATTTGCAGATACACATCACGTTTCACGTTTCACGCATTACGCATTACGGATTACTCCCAATGTCCGATTTCATGCGATTGGTGACCCACGGGATCAAGCGTGGCCGGTTCGAGATAAGATCGCGCGCGGCTCTCTACTTGTTCGCGCCTGTAGTCGCGCTGACGGTGGTCGCGGCTCTCTACCTGACGCTGGTGAGCCGGACAGCGGCCCGTGGTCGCCACATCGAGCAATTGCGGGTGGAGTTGTTTCGTCTCCAGCGTGAGAATCAACAACTGGAGGTAGAACTCGCCAGCGCTGCTTCGGTCTCCCGTCTTTGGGAGCGGGCGATTGGCCTGGGGTTCGTGCCGGCGGAACGCGTGGAGTTCCTGCGGCCGGGAGATTCTGCGCTTCGCTCAGAATGACAACAGGAGGATGTCTTGATAGCGGAAGGACCGCGCCGTCGTCTGCGGCTGGTAACCACGTTACTGATTGGCCTGGTGTTCGTCATCGTGGCCCAGTTGGTGCAGGTGCAGCTCGTAGACCATCGGTTCTACGCAGACTGGGCTAAGGAACAGCACGAACGGCCGTTGCGCCTGGACACGCCTGCTCGAGGGACGATCCGCGACCGGAACGGTCACGTGCTGGCTGGCAACGCGGTGATGTGGTCCATCGAGGCGGACACTGCCTACGTAGTGGATGCACAAGGAGTGGCCACGGCACTGGGGCCCTTGCTTCATATCCCAGCCGCCCAGATCGAGCAGTTGTTGCGCGGCCAGGCTGCCTGGGTCCGCCTCGCGTCTCCCGTGCCGAAGGAACTGGGCGAGCAGGTGGCGGCCTTGAGGCTGCAGGGGATCACGGTCAGGCCGTTGTGGGAACGCAAGTACCCGGAAACCCGCCTGGCTTCGCACGTGATCGGCTTCTGTAATGCCGAGGGCACCGGTTTCTACGGCGTTGAGGGGTTTTATGATGTGCTTCTGCAGCCGGAGCGGACGGAATGGACAGGGGCCGTAGACCCGGCCAGCGAGCAGATCCCGTGGACGGTTGCTCCTGTCGTGCTCCCTCAGCCGGGAGCGGAGTTGGTGCTGACGGTGGATCGCACCGTGCAGGCGCTGACGGAGGCGGAACTGTCACGCTCGGTGCAGGAGTATCAGGCCGAGGGGGGGACGATCATCGTCATGGACCCCCGCACCTTTGAGATTCTGGCGATGGCCAGCATGCCCAATTATGACCCAGGGCACTATAATGATTTCTATGGCCTCAATCCGCCTCCTTTTGAGGATCCGGCGGTGAGCCAGCAATATGAACCGGGCTCTGTCTTCAAGATCCTGACGGTGGCGGCCGCCCTGGATACGGGACTGGTGACGCCGTACACGACCTATGACGACCAGGGCTCGATTGAAGTGGGCGGGGTGGCTGTGGCGAACGCCTCGCGCCAGGCCTACGGTCAGCAGACGGTGACCGATATCCTGATTCACTCACTCAACGTAGGGGTGGCCTGGTTGAGCACGAAGATGGGCTCGGACACATTTTATCGGTACGTCCAGGCGTTCGGCGTCGGCCAGCCCACCGGGGTAGACCTGGCAGGGGAGGTCGCCGGCCAGTTGTGGCTGCCGGACGATTACGAGCACTGGCACGACTCGAATCTGGGGATAAACGCTTTTGGACAGGGCCTGGCGGTGACGCCGCTCCAGATGATCGCTGCGGTGGCCACGGTAGCCAACGACGGGACGCGGCTGCGCCCTCACATCGTGGCGCGACGTGTGGCCCCCGATGGTACCGTTTTCACGTTCCGGCCGGTGGTCGAGGCGCAGGTCATTTCTCCGCAGACGGCGCGTACGCTGATGGAAATGATGGTGCAGGTCGTAGAGGAAGGATCAACTCAGGCCAGGGTGCCAGGATATACAATCGCGGGCAAGTCAGGTACCGCCCAGATCCCTATCCCTGGCGGATATGACAGAGAAGGCACGATCGTCTCTTTCGTCGGATTTGGGCCGGTGCCTGATCCACGACTCATTGTCCTGGTCAAGTTGGACCGGCCCAAGACGTCAACCTGGGCTTCTGAGACGGCTGTGCGCGCGTTTCAGCGGCTGGCTGCCCGGCTGTTTGTGGTCCTGGGTATTCCGCCCGATGGGGCTCAGGCAGTGGCGCAGGTAGCGGAGGTGGTGAGGTGAGTAGAGGGATGCTGACGCTCGCAGACGTCATCGAGGGATTGACGGGAAGAAAGCCGCAGGACTGGGGCCAGCCGATCTCAAGGACGGTAGTAGATTCACGACGGGCCGAGCCTGGCGCGTTATTCGTCGCGCTCAAGGGGGAACGCGCCGACGGTCACGACTACGTCGCCGACGCCTTTTCGCGGGGGGCAGTGGCCGCGATCGTCGAGCACAACGTGGACGTCGAAGCGCCGACGCTGGACCTGACTGCCCTCGACCTCCAACCTCCAACCTCCAACCTCCAACCTCAACTCCCTCTACTCATCAAAGTCCCCAACAGCCTCCATGCCCTTCAACAAATGGCGACCTTCTGGCGCCAAGGGCACCGCGTGCGCGTCGTCGGTATCACCGGGAGCGTCGGAAAGACGACCACAAAGGAACTGGCAGCGGCTGTGTTGGCGCGCCGTTACGTCACGCTCAAGAGCGAGGCTAGCTTCAACAACGAGATCGGCCTGCCGTTGACGTTGATGCACCTGACGGACGCGCACGAACGCGCTGTGCTGGAGATGGGGATGTACGACGTGGGTGAGATCGCTGACCTGGCGTGCATCGCACGACCTGACGTCGGCATCGTAACGATCATCGGGCCGGTGCACCTGGAACGGGCCGGGACGATTGAGCGGATCGTGGAGGCCAAGACGGAACTGGTCCGGGCGTTGCCGCCGGCCCCCCAAGGGGTAGCAATTCTCAACTACGACGATGAGCGTGTGCGGGGTATGGCACAGGCGACGAGCGCCCGCGTGTTCTACTACGGCCTCTCCCCTGAAGCGGACCTGTGGGCTGACCGTATCGAAGGGCTGGGGTTGGAGGGCATCCATTTCCATCTCCATTACGGCAGCGAGACGCTGCACGTCAAGATTCCTCTCCTCGGACGACATTCCGTCCACACGGCGCTGCGGGCGGCGGCGGTGGGGCTGGTCGAGGGGTTGACCTGGCAGGAAATCATAGAGGGATTGCGGTCACCGTCGGCACAACTGCGGCTGGTGGCAGCGCCAGGGCCAAGGGGTTCCACCATCCTGGACGATACGTACAACGCCAGCCCGGCCTCGACGATTGCTGCACTCAACCTGCTGGACGAGCTCGATGGGCGTAAGATCGCCGTCTTGGGCGACATGCTGGAACTGGGCGAAACCGAGCAGGAGGGGCACGAAAAGGTCGGCATGCGGGCATTGGAGGTGGCCGACGTGCTCATCACGGTGGGACCGCGGGGGCGTATCATCGGCCAGACCGCGCTGCGCTGGGGCATGCCGGCCGATCGGGTGCACATGGTCGAGAACAACGCCGAAGCGGTGGCCCTGCTCGAACAGATCGTGACGGACAAAGACGTCATCCTGGTCAAGGGTTCACGCGTGCTGCGTATGGAGGAGATCGTCAACGAGTTGGGGGGGGCACAATGGACTTTGCACTAATCCTGGCGAGCATCTCCTTCCTGCTGGCCGTCGTGTGGGGGCCGCTGCTCATCCGCATCCTGCGCCGCTACAACATCGGCAAGCGTATCCGCATTGATGGCCCACGCGGGCATCAGACCAAACAGGGTACGCCGACGATGGGAGGGCTGATGATCGTCGTTCCCGTCACCTTGATCACCATCGCGCTCAACATCTACAACCTGCTGGCGCAGACGATGGTGGGGCGTTCAATCCTGGTGCCGCTGGGTGTCATGTTGGTCTATGCGTTCATCGGTGCCCTGGATGATATCGCTGGGGTACGGGGTATGCGGCGTGGAGAAGGATACGCGGCGCGGCAGAAGATTGTCTGGGAGATCCTGCTGACACTGGGCGTCGCCGTGATCATGAAGGTCTTGCCGCTGCAATTTGCCGGACAGGTCGGCGTGCCGGGTGTGCGGCGAGCGGTGGAGCTAGGCTGGGCGTGGGTGCCCCTCGCCGCCTTCGTCATTATCAGCTCGGCCAACGCGGTCAACTTCACCGACGGCCTGGACGGATTGGCAGGGCTCATCGTTGCCAGTGCCTTCGTCGCCTATGGCGTGATCGCCCTGCTGCAGGGGCAGATTTACCTGGTCCACTTTTGTTTCACGCTGGTGGGGGCCTGCTTCGCCTTTCTGTGGTATAACGCCCATCCGGCGCAGATGTTCATGGGCGATACGGGCAGCCTGGCTCTGGGCGCGACGTTGGCAACCGTGGCGCTGATGACCGGCCAATGGCTGTTGCTGCCGGTGGTGGCGCTGGTTCCCGTGGCTGAAACGATCTCGGTGATCTTGCAGGTGCTCTATTTCAAGGTTACCCGGCGCAAGTTTGGCCAGGGGCGGCGTTTGTTCAAGATGAGTCCCTTGCACAATCACTTCGAGTTGCTCGGCTGGTCAGAGACGCAGGTCGTGCAGCGCTTCTGGCTCGTAGGGTTGCTGGCCGCGATGGCCGGCGTGGCCCTGGCGTTGCTGTAGGACGAAACACGGAACACGGAACACGTAATGGGTGAATGGGGATTGCCAAAGAGCGAGAATCTGGCGGGAAAGCGGATAGTGGTCCTGGGCCTGGCTCGTCAGGGCATGGCCCTGGTGCGCTTCCTGGTGCAGGCCGGGGCCGAGGTGACGGTCTCCGACTTGCAGAACAAGGCGGCATTGGCCGGGCCGTTGGTCGAGTTGGAGGGGTTGCCCATGCGCTACGTGCTCGGCAGCCATCCATCTAGCCTGTTGAAGGGGGCTGACCTGCTGTGCCTCAGCGGCGGAGTGCCGGTAGACATCCCGATCGTCGAGGAGGCGCGCAAGCGCGGTGTCCCGCTCAGCAACGACGCGCAGGTCTTCCTGGAGCGCTGCCCGGCCCCGGTCATCGGCATCACCGGCTCGGCTGGCAAGACGACGACCACGGCTCTCACAGGCGAGATGTGTCGCGCGGCCGCCGCCGGACCTGTCATTGCGGGTGGGTACACCCGGAGCGCATACGGGTGTACCCACCCGCGGAATCTCGCCGCGTCCGCGCGTACCTGGGTGGGTGGCAACATCGGTAACCCCCTCATCGCCGACCTGGACAACATTAGGCCCGCTGACTGGGTGGTGATGGAACTCTCCAGTTTTCAACTGGAGGTGATGACGATGAGCCCGCACGTCGCGGCCGTGCTCAACATCACGCCCAATCACCTCGACCGGCACAAGACGATGGAGGCGTACATCGCTGCCAAGCGTCACATCGTGGCGTACCAGAAGCCGGAGGACCTGGCGCTGCTGGGCTACGACGACGCCAACGCCCGCTCCCTGGCCCTGGATACCGCCGCTCACCTGCTTTGGTTCAGCGGCGGAGCCGAGGTGGAAGAGGGGGCCTTCAGGACGAACGGCGCACTGACGTTGCGCATGGAAGGGACTGATCGCCTGATCTGCCACATCTCGGAGGTACGGCTGCGCGGGCGCCACAACCTGCTCAACGTGCTGGCGGCCAGCGCCCTGGCCGGAGTCGCCGGTGTGCCGGTGGAGGCCATGCAGCAGGTCGCCACGACCTTCACCGGCGTCGAACACCGGCTGGAGTTGGTGCGCGAACGGAACGGGGTGTCCTGGTACGACGACTCTATCGCCACGGCTCCCGAGCGCACCCTCGCCGCGTTGCGCTCGTTCGAGGAGCCTATCGTGCTTCTGGCCGGCGGGCGCGACAAGCAACTGCCCTGGGATGAGTTCGCGGCGGAAGCCCTGTGCCGGGTGCGGCACCTGGTGACGTTTGGGGAGGCGGGGCCGATGATCGCGCGAGTGGTGGAAGAGGAGTGGAGAGGACAAGGAGACAAGGAGACAAGGGGACAAGGGGACAAGGAGACAAGGAGATTAGAGGGCATCACGCAGGCGGAGACGCTGGAGGAGGCGGTGGAGGTGGTTGCCCGGCTGGCCCAGGCGGGTGACGTGGTCCTGCTCTCGCCGGGAGGTACCGGTTTCGACGCCTTCCGCGATTTTGCGGAGCGCGGGGACCGGTTCAAGGAATTGGTGCGGGGACTGTAGTGGGGATGGAGGAACGAGGGTTATGGCGACGGTAGCGAGGGCCGGCAAGTCCTCCGCTGAAGCAGGGCGTCCGGCAGGACGGACCCGGACAGGGCATAAGCGGGCTCGCACCGGCCCTGACTACGTGTTGGTGCTGGCGGTCGCTGGGCTGGTCATCGTCGGGTTGATGATGGTCTACAGCGCTACCTTCGACTGGTCGTACCAGGTGTACCAGAACTCTTTTCACATCGCCTCGCGGCAGTTCCTGTGGGTCGGCCTGGGTACCGTCGCCCTGGTCGTGGCGGCGGCTGTGCCCTACCAGCGCTGGCAACAGTGGGCCGTGCCGGTGATGGGCGGGACGCTCTTCCTGCTCATCCTGGTGCTCTTTGTGGGGGACGATCGCTTCGGTGCGCGCCGCTCGTTTCTCAACGGTTCGATCCAGCCCGGCGAACTGGCGAGGCTGGCCATCGTGATCTACGTCGCGGCCTGGCTGGCCTCCAAGGGTGAGCAGATCCGCGACGTGACCTATGGACTGGTCCCGTTCGCCGTCCTGATCGGCGGGGTGGCCGGCCTGATCATGATGCAGCCGGACATGAGCACCGCGACGTTGATCGTATTGACTGCGCTGGTGATGTTTTTCTTTGCCGGCGCCGACATCCTCCAACTGGCCATCGGGGGCGCTGCCAGCGGTATCACGCTTCTCGTTCTGGTCAACCAACTGCCCTATGCCAGGCAGCGCATTGATGAATACTTGCTCATCTGGCGCGATCCGAGACTCGTCGGGTATCACGTCCAGCAAGTGCTGATGGCGTTGGGCAGTGGCGGGTTGTTTGGCGTTGGCTTGGGACAGGGCCAGCAGAAACTGGGCTATTTACCGGCCTCCCATACCGATAGCATCTTCGCCGTGCTGGGCGAGGAGTTGGGCTTTGTGGGCTGCCTGGTCGTGATTGGCCTGTTTGTGCTCCTGGCCTATCGTGGCTTCAAGATCGCCCTAAACGGACCTGACCCCTTCGCCGGCCTTCTGGCGTGCGGGATTACGTGTTCTCTGACGTTTCAGGCTTTGGTCAACGTCGCCGTGATGACGGGCCTGGTCCCGTTCACGGGGATAGCGCTGCCCTTCATCAGTTCGGGTGGTTCCACGATGGTGGTGTCCCTCGCCAGCGTGGGGCTGTTGTTGAGCATTTCGAGGGGCAGGCGGGCGGGAAAGGGAAGTCGTCAGCGTGCGGATCTGGATCGCAGGTGGTGGAACCGGGGGACACGTCTACCCCGGTCTGGACGTCGTACAGGCGCTGGTCGCTGAGCCTGGCCTATGCCAGGCCTCTGAGCCGCCCACGTTCCTGTACGTCGGTGGGCAGGGTGGCATCGAGGAGCGGTTGGCCGCCCAGGCTGGCCTGCGCTTTTTCGGAGTGCCGGCCGGTGGGATGCATGGCGTGGCCCTCTGGCGGGCCGTGCGGAACCTGGTCAAGTTGATGCAGGGCTGGGCAGCCGTGTACCGCCTGGGACGCTGCGAGCGGCCGGCGGCACTGTTTGCTACCGGAGGATACGCCAGCCTCCCGGTAGCGTTGGCCGCCTGGCTCCTGCGGGTACCCATCCTGGTGTACCTGCCCGATATCGAGCCAGGCCTGGCCGTGCGTGCGATTGCCCGCCTGGCGGCGCGGGTGGCGGTGACCGTGGAGGAGTCGCGGTCCTATTTCCCGGCCCGCCAGGTGGTCGTCACCGGTTACCCGGTGCGCGCCGAGTTCCGTGGCCTGGAGCGGGCTTCAGCCCGCGCCGCGTTCGGCCTGGCACCGGACGAGCCGGTGCTCCTGGTCATGGGAGGAAGCCGTGGGGCGCGCAGCATCAACCAGGCTCTCAGCGGAGTGCTGGAAGGGGTGCTGGAACTGGCACAGGTAATACACGTGAGCGGAGAACTCGATTGGCCGTGGGTGGCTCAGCGACGGGACGCGTTGCCAGAGACGTTAAAGGCCCATTACCATGCCTTCCCTTATCTGTACCGGGAGATGGGGCAGGCGCTGGCGGCGGCGGACCTGGCAGTCTGCCGGGCAGGGGCCTCGACGTTGGGGGAACTGCCCTTCTTTGGCCTGCCCGCCGTGCTGGTGCCGTATCCGTATGCCTGGCGTTACCAGCGGGTGAACGCCGACTGGCTGGTCGAACGGGGCGCAGCGGTGCGGCTGGACGACCAGCGGCTGGCCGCAGAGTTGCTTCCTACTTTGCGCCGCCTGCTCAAAGACCGGGCCGGGTTGAAAAGCCTGGCGGCACACATGCAGGCCCTGGCTCGCCCAGATGCCGCAACCCGGCTGGCAAGAGAACTAGGGGGATTGGCTCGGAGGAATGCAATATGATGCCACTGGATGCAGTTTTCTGGCTATTGGTCACAGTGTTCGGCGCAATGGGGGCCTTGCGGGGATGGGCTAAAGAGATCCTGGTCTCGTTCAGTGTCATCGTCGCCCTGTTCCTGCGCCTCGTCTTCAGCAAGTACGTCCCGTTTGCCAAGAATTTTCTGACTCGCCTGCCCGCGATTGAGCAGTTCTACTTGTACGGCGTCCTGGTCATCGTCCTGGCCGTCGTCGGGTATGCCGGCCCGGTCGTCTCGGCCCGCCTGGCAGGTAAGGCCACCCGCGAAAAGCTGCAGGACGTCCTGTTGGGCGCGATTCTGGGGGGCTTGAATGGATACCTCATCATTGGCACGTTGTGGTATTTTCTTCACGCGGCCAACTATGGTATCTTGGGGATTCAGGCTCCTGCTGCCGGATCGCCAGCCCAGATACTGGCTGGCGAATATCTCATTCTGGCCTGGTTGTCTGACCCACTACTCTTGACCATCGTGGCGTTCGCATTTGTCTTTGTGTTGATTGTGTTCCTATGATAGACGTCTCCGGCAAGCACATTCATCTGATCGGCATCGGCGGGGCAGGGCTTTCCGCCATCGCCCGCGTCCTGCTGCAGCAGGGGGCGCAGGTCTCCGGCTCTGACCTGCTGCTGTCGCCGGTCGCGCAAGCGCTCGCCCGGGATGGGGCCCGCGTCTTGGTCGGGCATCAGGCGGAAAACGTGGCCGGCGCTGACCTGGTCGTCGTATCCTCGGCCGTGGTCGCGTCCAACGTCGAGGTGCTGGCCGCGCGCGCGGCCGGCATCCCGGTCTTGAAGCGCCCGGAGTTGCTCGGCCGCATGATGGACGGGAGCATCGGAGTGGCGGTCGCCGGCACGCACGGCAAAACGACCACCACCGCCATGATCGCCTCCATCCTGCTGGAAGCCGGGTGCGATCCGACCTTCATCGTCGGCGGGGTGCTCGCCAACCTGGGGACCAACGCCCGCGCGGGCAAGGGGCCCCATTTCGTCGTCGAGGCGGACGAGTACGACCGGACCTTTCTTAGCCTGAGACCCACCGTGGCCGTTGTGACCAACGTCGAGCACGATCATCCCGACTGCTATCCGGCTTTCGCCGATTTCCGGGCCGCGTTCGTAGAGTTCGCCGCGTTGGTGCCGCGCGAGGGACTTCTGGTGGTCTGTTGGGATGACCCGGTGGCGCGGGAGCTCGGCCAGCGACGCCAGGCCGAGGGAGGGGCGGTCGCCTACTTCGGCCTGGGCGAGGGGGGCGCCTGGCGAGCCGAGGACATCCGCCCCAACTTTGCCGGAGGTGTGGATTTCCTGGCCACGCACGAGGGACAACTATTGGGGCTGGTGCGGCTGCGGGTGCCCGGTGCACACAATGCATCCAACGCCATGGCCGCCCTGGTGGTGGCGAATTTTGTCGGCGTTCCGTTTGCTGTGGCCAGGAATGCGCTGACCGAGTTTCGCGGGGTGGGGCGGCGCTTCGAGATCAAGGGAGAGGCCGGCGGTGTGACTGTGGTGGACGATTACGCCCATCATCCGACGGAAATCCGGGCCACGCTCCAGGCGGCGCGGGTGCGCTTTCCAGGCCGTTCTCTGTGGGCCGTGTGGCAGCCCCACACCTACAGCCGCACCAGGGTCTTGCTGAGCGACTTTGCGCAGGCCTTCGAAGCGGCCGATCGCGTGATTGTGCTGCCCATCTACGCCGCCCGCGAGACCGACTCGCTGGGTATTTCCAGCACCGACGTCGTGACCGCCATGCGCCATCCCGACGTGCGCTGTGCCGGCTCGCTGGATGAGGCCGTGGTGTGGTTGGGAACCGAGGTGCAGCCCGGCGACGTCGTGCTCACGCTGGGCGCAGGAGATGGCTATCGGGTGGGGGAGTGGCTGTTGGAAGTGTTGGCCAAGAGCGAATGAGCAAATGACAAATGACAAATAGCAAATGGCAAATCTCAAGGTGGTTCGTGGTTCGTAGTGGCGACTTCAGTCGCTCTTGATCTGTGACAAATCCTGAGGTGATTCGAGGTTCGTAGTGGCGACTTCAGTCGCTTTTGACCTGGGGGGACTGGCGGCAGCACTGGGGCCGCAGGCGCGGCGGGACGAACCGCTGGCGCGTTATACCGCCATGCGCGTCGGCGGGCCGGCCGACCTGTTGGTCGTCTGTGAGACGACAGACGAGGTCGTCGGCGTGGTGGCGTTGGCCCGCCAGTACGGAGTGCCCTGGCTACTGCTGGGGGGCGGCTGCAACGTGCTCGTCTCCGACCTGGGTGTGCGCGGGCTGGTGATCGTCAATCGGGCCGCGCGCATCCAATTCGACGGCCCGCTGGCGCGGGCGGAGGCGGGCGTGCCTCTGGCGGTGCTCGCGCGAGAGACGGTCGAGCGCGGCCTGGCGGGGCTGGAGTGGGCGGCCGGGCTCCCCGGCACCGTCGGCGGGGCGGTCGTGGGCAATGCCGGCGCTTTCGACGGCGACGTCGCCAGTGTGCTCCGCAGCGCAACCGTGCTGGGGCCGGATGGCGAAACTGTCGAGTGTCCCAATAAGTGGTTCGAGTTCGACTACCGGTCGAGCCTCATCAAGCACGGAGCGCGGAACATGAAACACGAAGTAGAGGGCGTGGGGTACGTCGTGCTGGCGGCCACGTTTGGGTTGCAGCCGGGGGATCCACAGGCCCTGGCAGTGCGGGCGGGTGAGATCCTGGAGTGGCGCCGCACGCGCCATCCGGCCGGGGCGACCATGGGCTCTACCTTCAAGAACCCGCCGGGCAGCCACGCCGGCTACCTGATCGAACAGGCCGGGCTGCGCCGATACCGTATCGGCGGAGCGCAGATTTCGGAATTGCACGGCAACTTTTTTCTTAACACCGGCACCGCCACTGCCGCCGACGTCCTGGCGCTCATCGAGTACGCCCGGTCAGAAGTGCGGCGGCACTTTGGCGTAGAATTGGAGTTGGAGATTGAGTTAGTGGGAGAGGGGTGGGGGAATGGCGCGTAAGGTCTGCGTAGGCGTCATCTTCGGTGGCCGTTCAGGGGAACACGAGGTCTCGCTGGCCTCTGCCCGTTCGGTGATGGACGCCATGGACAAGCGAAAGTACGAGATCGTGCCCATCGGTATCACCCACGAGGGTCGCTGGATCGCCTCCGGCGACCCCATGAAAGCGCTGGAAGCGGGGGACGTGGACGCCAGCCGCCCGGCGGCGCTCTTGGGAGACCCCTCCCAGCATAGCCTGATGCGGCTCCAAGACACCGAGCGGGCCATCGAAGCGACGCGCCTGGCGGAACTCGACGTCATCTTCCCGGTCCTGCACGGACCTTACGGCGAGGACGGCACGGTGCAGGGGCTGCTGGAACTGGCCGGTATCCCCTACGTCGGCGCCGGGGTGACCTCCTCCGCACTGGGGATGGACAAGGCCATCTTTAAGGACGTGTGTCGCGCCCACGGCCTGCCCATCGTGGATTACCTCGCGTTCAAGCGCAAAGAGTGGGACGCGGACCCCGCCGGCCTGATGGACCAGGTCGAGCAGCGGCTGGGCTACCCGCTCTTCACCAAGCCGGCCAACCTGGGCTCCAGCGTTGGCATCAGCAAGTGCCACGACCGGGATGGCTTGGCGCGTGGCCTGGCCGAGGCGGCCCGCTACGACCGCAAACTGCTGGTCGAGGTGGCCGTCCCTGGCGCGCGCGAGATCGAGGTGAGCGTGCTGGGCAACGACGACCCGCTCGCCTCGCTACCCGGCGAAGTCATCCCCAGCCGCGAGTTCTACAGTTATGAGGCCAAGTACATTGACCGCGGGGAGGATGCGTCGAGACTGCTCATCCCGGCACCGCTCTCTCCGGAGCAGACGTCCCTGGTCCGTGACCTGGCTGTACGGGCTTACCGGGCGATTGATTGCGCCGGCATGGCGCGAGCCGACTTTTTGCTCTCCGGCCAGACCGGGGCACTGTACGTCAACGAACTCAACACGATCCCAGGTTTTACCGCCATCAGCATGTACCCCAAGTTGTGGGAGGCCACTGGGATCCCGTATGCGGAACTGATTGACCGGCTGATTGGGTTGGCGCTCGAGCGGTATCAGGACAAGGAGCGCTCGGAGACTTCCTACCAACTTGGTTCGTAGTAGGCGCTTGAGCGCCCAATGAGTGGATGGACTGGATTGTCATTCTGAGCGCAGCGAAGAATCTATGAAATCTCGCAAGTATCGGCAGAGCAAACGACAGCGATATGAAGCGGCAGGCGCCATGGTGCTGGGCCGGGCGCGCACGAGGCCGGCGCCAGCGTCGTTGCCTGCGCAGTGGTATCGCCTGCGCAACTCGCTGCTGCTGGTGCTGGCCCTGGTCGCCGTCGGAGCATTGTGGCTGGCGCTCGACGAGCGCTTTTACGTCTATCACGCCGGCGTGCAGGGGGCCGTCCGGAGTTCACCCGACGAGGTTTTCCGGGCCAGCGGCCTGCCGGGGCTTCACATCCTGTGGGTGCGTCCTGCTGAGGTCGAGGCGCGTATCCTGGCCGCCCTGCCCGACCTGGCAAGTGCCCGCGTGGCCTGTCACCTGCCGGCCCG
>Ga0315291_10000454_pt1 | contig 53717 bp, 32 predicted proteins | sample YL17G12_20_MG_FD_203070 | JGI IMG/M metagenome (GOLD analysis project Ga0315291, IMG submission 203070) | Sediment microbial communities from Yellowstone Lake, YNP, Wyoming, USA - YL17G12_20 | ecosystem: Environmental > Aquatic > Freshwater > Lake > Sediment | place: USA: Wyoming | collected... | reverse complement strand
GTTCCTCCGGGCAAGCAGTTCGCCGGGCGCGCTGGCCGAATCGACGACCAGCGAGACCTCTCCGCCCCTGCCGTTGAACTCCCCGGCCTCTCCGCCGCCCGGGCCTCCCTGCGAGTTGCGCCCCCCGCCCCCTCCGCCGTAACCTCCGCCGCCCCCTCCGCCACCGGAGCCGCCCTTTCCGCCGGTGCCGCCCCGGCCCCCGTTCCCGCCCAGAAGGATCAACCGGGAGCCCGATATCTCCATCGGGCCGCCGCTTATGATTGTGGATACGTTGCCGCCGCTGCTTACGGCGTCCTGGGTCTTCCCGTTGCCGCCGAAGCCCCTGGCATACGGGCCGCCGCCGCCGCCCCCGAAGCCTCCTCCACCGCCGCCGGCATAGGAGCCGCCGATGCCGCCATCGCCGCCCCGGCCCCCGTTCCCGCCCACGAGTATCATGGACATATTGGCGAATGCCGCATCCAACCGTCCCCCGAGCTGGACCGAGATATTGCCTCCCGAGCCCACGAAGCCGGACACGGTCCCGCCGTCGGAGCCGCTGCCGTACCAGGTCGTGGTGGTGTTGTACCCGGAGCCTCCTCCGCCGCCGTAGCCGCCGCCGCCTCCGCCGCTGTATAAGTTGCCGCACCCGCCGGTGCCGGCGTCCCCGCCGTTCCCGCCCGTCCCGCTGATGTCCAGGAAGCGGACGGAGATCTGGTCGGCCAACGCGCTTATGGCCGCGGAGCCGCCAGCCCCGACGAAGTCCGAGACGAGCCCTCCGATCCAGGAGGAAACGTCCGTGTTGGGCTGGCCGGCGGTTGTGCCCGTGGAATAGTTGCCGCCATTGCCGCCGGAGTAGCCGCCCCCTCCGCCCGCGCCCAGCTGGCCATCCAGCGTCGTCGGAAGGCCGCCGCCGTTCCCGGCGCGGCCGCCCCTACCACCGCTAAGGGAAATGCTGGAGTTCAGGAGGTCCAGGCCGGAAGAGGCCAGGCTAAGCGTGGCGTTCCCGCCCGCGCCGGCGCGCCCGCTCACCGGGCCCCCGTTGGCGTAGCCTCCCCCGGCGCCGCCCCAGCCCCCACTCGGGCTCTGGCCGTCGGCGGCCTTGCCTCCCTCGCCGCCTTTCAGGGTGACGCTCATCCCGGTCAACACGATGGACGGCGCGCCCAGGAACGCCACCGAGGCGTTGCCGCCGGCGGCGCAGTATCCATCGATGGCGGCATTCCCCGCCCAGGCCACCGGATTGCTGAAACCCGCGCCACCAAGGACCTCCAGCACCGAATCCTCCAGCCTTGCCTCATTGGTCACGTCCAGCTGGACGTAGGCGTCGCCGCCCTGGCTGAGCTCCAGCGAGCCGTTCCCGCCGGGAGCGACCAGCGCGAGCCTGCTTCCGTCTATCAGCCTGAACTCCGAGGCGATGCCCATGAGATAGACATCGCTTCCATTGTCCTGCGACCGGAGCTCGACCCCGCCGCCTTCAATGTAGAGCGAGCCGCCCTGCATCAGGATGTATGCAGTGGCCAGGCTGGCGCCGTCCGGCACGCGGAGGACCCCGGCGGACCCTATGACCACCGATTTCCAGCCCTCGGCACCGCTGACGGTGTATTCGGCGTCCACCTGTAGCACTTCCGAAGGGCCGCGCATCGTCCCCGAGGCGCCCCCGGCCGGGAGGCAGAATCCCGCTGCCACCATCAGGAGGACCAGGCCCAGCGCTCCCGGCCGCGACAGCGTATGGCGGCGGTTCATTTCGCCTCACCCCCGTCCTTTTCGGGCTTTTTGTCCGCGGGCCCGCCTCCGTCTGTCTTCGTCTTGCCTTTGGAGCCGCGGTTGCCCGCATCCTTCCCGGCAGGCTTTTCGGTGGGTTTCCCGGCGGGCTTCTCGGTGGGTTTCCCGTCAACCTTTTCGGTGGGTTTCCCGGCGGGCACGTTCGAGGCATCCTCGCCGCCCGGTGGCGCAGGCCTGCGGGCGAGCCGCCAGGCGACCGCGACCACCAGGGCCGCCACGACAACCCCCAATCCGGCCTCGAGCAGGAGCCCGATGGCCCCGGCGGCGGCGTTGACCTCCGTCGCGGCCGCGGCGGGCTTTTCGACGTTCAACGTCCGGCTGGCCGAGTTGCCGGCTGCATCGGTGGCCGAGAGCACGATCCAATTCTTCCCGTCCTCGACGGGGACTACGATGGTGAAGTTGCCGCCGGCGTCCGCCCGGACCGTGCCCTGTTTCCCGGCGGATACGGCCGCCAGGGGCTCCGTCCGGCCGGTAATGGTCAGGCTGGCGGTCTTCACCTTCGACCCCTGCGGGAGGTCGAAGACGAGGTCAGGCGGGGTGGTGTCTATGACCACGGTCCGGGAGGCAGTGGCCGTGTTCCCGGCGCGATCGCGTGCGACAACCTCTATAATGTAGGTGCCGTCGCTTACGAAGGTAAGGCGGGTGGAGAAGACGAAGTCTGAAACGGGCACGGGCTGGCCGTTGACGGTCAGCGAGGAGACCAGGTCGACCGCGCCGGAGACAGTGACCGTGCGCGATGCGACCGCCCTCCCCGCTGCCGGGGACAGGATGTCCAGGGACGGCGGCTGCGTATCCCAGTAGACGGTGCGGGTCTGGGAGCGCGTGTTCCCGGCGGCGTCACGCGCCTCCACCTCGATGGTGTTGGCGTTCCCGGTGAGGGACAGGAATCCCGAGTAGCTGTTGCCGGCGACCTCGAACACTATGCCGTTCACGGTCACCGTGCAGCCGCGCTCGACGGTGCCGGAGACCAGCACGCTGGGACGATTGGTCCAGTCCTTGTCCCGGGGCGTCTCCACGGTGAGGTCCGGCCGGCGGGCGTCCCGGGTCACCAGGATGGTGAGCGAGCGGACGTTCCCGGCGGGATCAATGGCATCCACCCGGAGGGAGTTTTGCCCCTCGGCAAGCTCGACCACGGTCTCGAAGCCGTTGCCCGAGAGCTCGGCGGCCAGGCCGTTGACCAGCACGGCGCTGGCGGACCCGGAGGTGCCCTTGACCGTCACGTAGTTCTCGCCGGTGAACGAATTGTTGGCCGGGCTTGCCACGACCAGGTCCGGCGCGATGGTGGCGAGGATGATTCGGGTCTCCACGGACCGGGAGTTGCCGAACGTGTCGACGGCCACGACCGTGACCGTGTTCTCACCCTCCTCGAGCGAGAGCCGGGCCGAAAAGTACCTGTCCAGGCGGTCGGCCGGGATCCCGTTGACGGACACCAGGGCGTCCACCTCCGACACGCCGGTCACGGTGATGGTCCTTTGGCCGGTCCAGGAACCGTCATGAGGGGCGGTCACCGCAAGCTCCGGCGGAGAGGTATCTATCGTGAGCTGGAAGCTCAATCGGCGCGAGTTGCCCATCCCGTCGGTCGCGCGGACAACGCAGGCGTGGACCCCGTCCGGGAGGGCCCGGTAATAGCTCCAGAAACCTTCCACCATATCGATGGACATCCATTCGGACTGGTCGATCCGGATCTCCACCTGGCCGTCCCGGAGACCCGTCTCGGCGTCCGAGGCCTCTCCCCAGAATGACACCGAGCCGTTGTTGAGACGGGCGCCGGCGGCCGGCTCGTTCAGGACGAGCTCGGGCGGGATTGAATCGATGAGCGTCAGCGTCCTGTTGACGGATGAACGGACCATGAAGATGTCCACTGAGGAGGCCCGGCCGAGCGTAAGTTCGGTGACCTCGGGCCAGTAGCGGGCGACGGCCATGTTGTGGACCATGTACTCGCGGACCCACACCAGCGGGCCCGGGGAGCCGTCCGGGCCGGTGAGCGCGCTGTAGAACAGGTCGCCCTGGAGGGTGCGCATCGTGAGAGAGGCACCGGCGACGGGCGCCCCGTTCTGCCACACCGCGTTGAGCTGCACGGGCCAGGACACGTTGAGATAGCTTTCGTTGTCCAGGGCGGTCACCATCTCGCTGTAGTGGGTCGTGTTGAAGAGCTCCACCACCGCTCCCTTTTCCAGCTGGACCTCCACCGGGTTCCTCATGGACGAATCCCGGACCGTCACGCGCGAGGCTACGGCCTCTATACCGCGGGTTCCTCCGGCGCTGGATATGTCCGAGCCCAAAATCTCGATGCTGCAGCCCTGTTCCACCCGGATGCCGGTCGTGGCCACCGAGGTTATGTTCACATCGTCGAGTTCAACGTCGCTGAAGTCCGAGACCAGCACGCCGTAGTTGGGCCCGTTTATGGTGCAGTTGTAGGCGGTGACCAAGGTTCCGTAGGACACGGCCAGGCCGACCACCGGCGTGGACCCCGAGCTCCCGCCGACATTTACCTGGATGCCAACAGCTATCGTGGCCCGTATCACATTGTTCTCCAGCCGGGCGTGGGAGAAGACGCTGAACTGGGCGATGGTGGAATAGACGACGTTGACGGCGCCTTGGGTACCCGAGGCCTTGTGCTCCAGCGTGTTGTTCAGGATCCGGAGGTCGCCGGAGAGCATCGTGGCGTTTAGGGCAATCCCGGCGGCGAAGTTACGGCTGGTGTATGTCTCCGTAGAAATCCTGTTGCCCTCCACGGTCACCCCCGGTGAATTGGAGAGCTCGATTCCGACCATGGTCTCCAGCTCGTCTGTACTTACCCCGTCAAGGGAGAACTGGTAACCAATCACCCTCAGGCTGATGGTATTGTTCAGAATGTAGGGACGTGAGTTCAGGCTAAATATCCCGTACATGTTCCTTTGGGGTACGTATTGATAATAGGATAAATCGGTGGAAAGGATGTTATTGGTGATATTGAAGTTGGAACCGGTGAGGTTTATCAGAATGACGGAGCCGGAGACGGTATTGCCCGAGATGTTCCCGCCCGAGCCGAGCATCGTGATCCCGACGCCCCGGTGGCAGCCTATCCAGGTCGTACCGTATGGATTGGTACGTGAGTAGTAAGAACTGGTGGTGGGGTCGCACCCGTTCCTGTCGATGATGTTCCCCCTGACCTCAAGGGTGCAGTTCTTCGAGAAGATGCCCGTGCCGTAGTTGTTGTTGTTGAGGTACTGGTAGATGGTCGGTCTGATCTGGTGGGTGGGGTCCTCTGTTATGTTCGGGAGCATGGGGACGGTGGCTGAGTAGGAGTAAGTGGAGTAGTACCCGGAGGCCGCCCAGCCATTGTAAGACACGGTATTGTTGAGTATGCCGGCCTTCGACCCGCCCTCGAGCCATATCCCGCAGCCGAACACGCTTGTCCGATTGGTGTAATAGTAGGTCTCCGTTCTATAATATAAGGTCGCGGTGCCCGAATAATAGTTCCCGTTCCAGAATATCGTCCCGCTGGTCGGGCTCTTGGTCAGGTCGTAATAGGTGAAATCCGTGCGCAGGTACCTGTTCTGGGTGACGCAGCAGAAGGTTATGTTCGCGGCTGTGTTGTACCCGTAGATGCCGTAGGCGTGGGCGCTGCTCTGCCCGTCCTGGCCGCAGAATCTTATGATCGAGTTGCTGATCGTAGGGGTGCAGTTGAATATGCTTATCCCGCCGGTCCGGCCGTACTCGATGGCGCTGTTGGTGATCGAAACGCTGTCGCTGTAGATCTGGATGCCGCCCTCCCACGAGCCCGGGTCGCCCCAGACCTCGGAGACGGAGGAGGCGTCAATCGACATGCTCCCGCTGACCGTGAACTTGTAGTGGACGGAGCCGCTCGTGGAGGACACGTTCGTGCCGCCCTTCAGGGTCAGCGAGCCTCCCATCTGCACGTCGATGCCGTACGCACCGTCCGAAGTGCCGTCGAAGCGGAGCACGACCTTGTCGAGGGTGAGCGAGCCCCCGCGCGCCACCACCAGGCTGCCCTGCGAGACCGTTATCTTGACAGCGCTGTACGACCGGGCGTCGTTGACGGTCCAGTCGCCCGTGACCGTACCGCCGGTGTCGGGCGGGTCGTTGTCCGCCCGCGCCGCGGGGGCCAAAAGGAGCGCTGCCACGGCCGCCACGGCGACCGCGGCCAATGCCAGCCAGAGCCACCTTGTACCGGCCATCTTATTTACCCCCGGAGGAGGCCCGTCGCCGGCGCAGTATATCCATGGCGAGCGCCGAGAGCAGGACGAGCGACCCCAGGGCTAGCACCTGGCCGGCCAGGCTCCAGGTCCCGGACCAGGGGCTCTTCGGGGCTGGTGCGGGCTCTTGGACCATGACATAGGGCAGCGTCTTCGTGACGCTGTTGCCGGCGCCATCGGTGGCGCTCACCGTCACGGACGTCCTGCCCTTGACGGTGTTCACCACGGCGTGGAAGGAACCATCCGGGGCCACCGCCACCGGTATCCCGTTCACCGTGACCTCGGACCCGGGCTCGGCGGTGCCCGAGACCTCCACGGTCGCTTCGCTGGTCTTGAGACCGGCGGCAGGCGCGGTCAATTCCAGCGCCGGAGCGGTCAGGTCCACGGTCACCGTCACGGTCCTCCGCACCCGGTTCCCGGCGGCGTCACGGCCCTCGACCACGATGTCGTTTTTGCCTTCCCCGAAGGTCAGCTCGGCGGTGAAGTTGCCGCTCCCCGAATCGGCCGCCAGCCCGTTCACCGTCAAAGTGATGCCGGGTTCGCAGCTTCCCCTGACCTGCACCTGCCGCGATCGGAAGACCGACCCGAAGGTCGGCGATGCTATCTCGATCTCCGGAGGCTCCGTGTCCAGAGTGACCGAAAGACTCATCGACCGGCGGTTGCCGGCCGGGTCGCGCGCTTCGAATGAGAGCAGGTTCGGCCCCTCTGCCAGCGAATAGGTCACCTCGAAGGACCCGTCCGGCCCGACATGGAGCAGCCCTCCGTTCAGCCTCAGCGTGGCGTCCGGGTCGGTGAGTCCCCGGACGGTGAAGGTGGACTGGTTGGTTAGGATGTTGTTCCCGGTCCCGACCAGCGACAGCCCCAGGCTATCGTCGAAAAATACCGTTCGGACGGCCGACACCCTGTTCCCGGCTGCATCGGAGGCCGTTACCTTTATCACGTTGGCGCCCGGCGCGAGGCCGAACAGGTACGAGAAGGAGCCGTCCGCGCCCAGCGTGAGGGCGATCTGGTCGTTGAGGAGGACGGTTGTGCCCGGGTCGGCCAGGCCGGAAACCAGGACACTGGAGATGTTGGTAATGAGGCGGTCGAGGGGCGTCTGGAGGACCAGCTGGGGCGGCGAGATATCCAAAAACACCGAAAGCGAGGTGGAATTGGTATTCCCGGCGGCGTCCTGGACGAAGAACGAGAATCCGTTGGAGCCCTCTATCAGGCTGACCGGGTAAGAGAAGGAGCCGTCCGGCTGCAGGCTGACCGGCGCGAAGTTGATGGCGAGGCGGGAGCCGGGCTCCACCCGACCCTGAAGCCGGACCGCTATGGTGTTCACGGTGGAGCCGTCGGATGGCGAATCGATGTCGATGAAGGGCGCGGTGAGGTCGATCTTGATGGCCAGCGAGACGGTGAGCTCGTTTCCGGCGACATCCACGACCCGGACCGAGAAGGCGTGCTCCCCCTCGGGGACGTCCAGAGCATATTCCCACCTGGCCGTCGCCGGGATGCGGTACCAGTCCGCTCCGTTGTAGCTGAACAGGAGGAACGCCAGCCCCGAGCCCCGGTCGGATGCAGTGCCCTTGAGGGCCAGCCGGGTGAAGTTCTGGACCCGGCCGTCCGCCGGTTCGATGACATTGAGCGAGGGCAGGGCGTCGTCGATTATGACCACCGCCGTTTCCTGGGAGGCATTGACGAAGAAGGTCTTCTCGCCCAGGAGGTCCTGGTAGGTGGCCCGGCCGCCGTAGGGCCCGAGCAGGTCGGTGACAGTGCGGGACTTGATGTACTGGGTGACCGGCAGGCGGGCGAGCGCGCCGTCGGGGCCGGAGGCGCCCCTCAGGACCTCGGTCCCGCGGACGTCCACCAGCACCAGCTCCGCGCCGGGGATGCCCTTCCCGTTCTGCCAGGTCACAGAGGGGTAGAGCCACCAGCTCACCACGAGCCGGCTGAAGCCGTCCTGGAAACGGAGCGCAGCCGGGTCGAACGAGCAGTTGAGCGCCCAGGCAGTGGAGTCCTGGTCCAGCACGAAGTCGATGGTTGCGCCGCTCAGGGCGGTGTCTATCAGCGTCGCCCAGGAGCTGCCCGTGAGGCTGACCGAGGTGCCCGAGGAGATTATGCGGCAGCCGGTCAGGGTGGCATTGCCTCCGAGGTCCAGCGTGATGCCGTCCTCGAGGTTGGAGAATGTGGTGTCAAAGACCTCTGGCTTCGAGTAGAATGCCGAGGAGAGCCCCAGGGCGCACGAGTCCACGGTGCAGCCGATGAACGTCGGCCGCGAGACCAGGTCGCAGGTGATGCCCAGGATGGTGCCCCGGCCGTTCCCCTGGAGGGTCAGGTTCTCCACGGTGGGGGATGACAGCTGGAGCCGCATGCCGTGGATGACCGTGGATGCGTCAGCCGGGGCGTTGATGTCGACGACGATGTCACTCAGGCCGAAGCTCTTGACCCGGTACATGTCGATGACATAGGAGGTCTTTACTGAGGGCTTCATCCAGGTGAGCGAGACCTCGGCGCCGCTGATGTCGGAGGACAACAGGCCGCTGCCCAGCCACAGGTGGATGAAGCCGAGGGCGCAGTCCTCCCGGGACGCCGTGAGCGTCAGGGCGGAGTTGTCGATTACCAGGCGGTCCAGCGAGGGGATGCCGGAGGTGAGCCGCATGAACCTGAGCATGGTCACGGAGGAGCCCGGCGCGTCCAGGCTGCAATCGATGCGGGAGCCGTGCAGGGCCAGCTCGCCGCACTTGCCCTCCAGGTAGGCCAGGGGCAGGTCCACCGCGTCCCCGTCGAAGGTGACCTTGACCGTGGTATTGTAGAGGGCCACGAACTTGATGTCGGCAAACGATATCGGGCAGAATGTCGAGGGCGTGGAGTTTGATCCGCCTCCCAGGTCGAGGTCGAATTTTGTGTCGTTCAGATAGACCATGGAATTGGCGGAGAACTGGAATGCGCCCATGGCGTTGAGGCCGGCGCCATTTAAGCTGCTGAAGCTGCAGTTGCGCATGTTGAGGTCGATGCTCCCCAGCGAGAGCCACATGAGGCCGTAGAGGCCGGTACATCTGGTGGTAGCGGTTCCCGTGCAGTTTACGACCACCAGCTTCCCGGGCGTACCGCCGGCCTTGGAGTCGGTCGCGGAAGTCAGTCCGGCGCCGCCGCCCGGGTGCCATATCCCGTAGCTCCATTTCCGCGAGGCGGAGTTGCCCTCGTCGAACGTGAATGTGGTGTTGCGCACCACGCCGTCCACGCCCTGGGCGTAGATGCCGTAGAACTGCAGGTAATCGGCCTTGATGCTTATCGTGCAGTCCTCGACCAGGAGGGCCGAGGTCAGGGACCTTATCCCGTTTATCTGGCCGACGCCGGGGAGCCCGGTCGACATGAGGGTGTCCCTGAAATCGATCTTGCAGCGCCGAACGTTCATCGGCGAGTAGGACGAGGATAAGACCCCATAATTGGCGTATGATACCGTGGCGGTGAAGGTGCAGTCGGTGACATTTGCCGGGGAATAGTAATTGGCCGAGATCATGTAGATGTTCGGAGAATTGCCCACATTGAAAGTGCAATTGGTGACGTTCACCGGCGAATATTGGTAGGTATAGACCATGTACATCGATAACGTGCCCGGACCGACCACTGGGTAGTCGAACCGGCAGTCCACCAGGTCGAGCGGGCAGTTGATGTACATGTATAGAACATAGAATGACTGGTTGAAATTGGTGGCCGTGAAAAGCGTTCCCCGGAACGCGAAGGTGCACTGGGGAGTGGCATAGACCTGGTAGCAGGTCGTACCATTGACGTATGCCGAAAAGGTCCCGCCCCTTATCTCCGGCGGGTTCGAGTAGGCGGCGTAGATCTGGTACCTGCCGTTGAGAAGGATGTTGTCGGCCATCGTCACGTTGGAATAGGTAAGGTAGATCTGGTATCCGTTGGGGGTGGTGGCCGTGGTGAAGCCGTTGTCGGCTATCGTGTTGTTGGAGATGACATCCGAGGAGGGCTGGTACTCGCTCCTTATCCCGTAGCCGTACCTCGCAGCGCCCGAGGCGAAGGTGTTGTTCTGGATGCGGTTGCCCTTTATCTCGCACTTCGTGCTCCCGCCCTGCCTGACATAGATGCCGTAGGCGTAGGTGGTCGAGCCGCCCAAGCCGTTGCCGGAGATGTTGTTGTTGAGTATCTTGGGACTGCAGTTCCAGATGGAGATGCCGCCCACCGGGCCCAGCGTGATGTTGCTGTTCTCTATGGTGGCCGAGTCGGAGTAGAGCTGGATGCCTCCGACCCAGGAGGCCTTGTCGCCCCACATCTCGGTCACGTTGCTCTCGTTGATGTGGAGCTTTCCATAGACAGTGAACTTGTAGTGGAACGAGGCGCTGTTGGCGGTGAGAAGGCTCCGGTAGACCAAAAGCTCGCCCCCGCTGGAGACGTTCAGGATATACTGCCCGTCGCTTGCGGAGTTGACGCGCACGGTGGCGTTGTAGAGGCTTAGCTGGCCGTTGACCGTGATGTTCCCGGGCACGGTCAGGACCTGGTCCGCCACGATGGTCGGGTTGGTCACGGTCCAGGGGCCGGTCCCGGAATAGATATCGCCGCTCTGCCAGGCCTTCGCCTGCGGTGACACCAGCAACAACGCCAGGGCTGCTACGCCAAGAGCTATGCCTAGAATTACTAAAGAGTATTTTCGCATTGTTCTTCCCCGAAACACCAATAACGGGTGGGTATTTAATGCTGTTGTATTTTTCAACAATCTTTTTATAATTAATACAATAAAATCTTGCCAATCTAAAACCAAATATTGTTTATGGTGTAATTATGTTTGATATTTACATATATACATATATAAAAATTTATAACTAAGTGACCGGACATGGTAGAATCAGGATGCAGGGTTCGGGTTACGAGGTTCAGGGCCGCAAGACCGGCCCGAGGCCGATCTACTCGGCAGTGAACTTTTCAACAAATGCGCGGAATGGGGTCTCCCGCCGGCTGCTCCAGGATCCTCTTGCCGCCCACTGTCGTGTGCAGGACGACGCCCTTGACGGCAGCCGTGGCCTCTCCTATCAGGGCCGCCTCCCGGCCTTCACGCGTGCGTCTCAGCGCCTTCAACACCTCTGTGGCCTTTTCCCGAACGACGCCGAACACGGCCTTGCCCTCGTTGCCGATGGAGAGCGGGTCGATGCCCAGCATCTCGCAGGCGGTGCGGACGCCGTCGTGGATCGGGACCGCCTCTTCCTCGATCATGATGCCCGTTTTGGATTTCTCCGCCCACTCGTTGAGCAGGTTGGCCAATCCGCCGCGTGTCGGGTCCTTGGAAGCGACCATTCCCCCGATCTTCAAGGCCGCTGCGACCATGGCATTGAGCGGCGCCACGTCGCTTTTTATTACGCTCTCGAAGCCGTAGCCTTCGCGCTGCGAAAGGACGGCGATGCCGTGGTCCCCCACCGCGCCCGAAACGAGGATTCGGTCGCCGGGGCGCAGGTTCGAGTCGAGGAGCCAGTCGGACCGGACCTTGCGGTATCGCCGCGCCATTCGCAGGTTCCGGTCGAGGAGCGGGCTCCGGCGGCCGATGCCAGATGTATTGATGATCATCTTCTGGACGGCGCCGCGCTCTACGACCTTCGTGTCGCCGGTGACGATGGGGACGCCGGCCTTCTTGCAGGTCGAGGCCATCGAACGGAGGATTCGCTCCAGTTCTTCGAACTGGAGGCCCTCTTCGAGCACGAAGCCGGACGAAAGGGCCAACGGCTCGGCGCCGACGACGGAAAGGTCGTTGACCGTTCCCGCCACGGAAAGCGAGCCGATGTCGCCGCCCGGGAAGAATATGGGCTTCACCGTGTGAGAATCGGTGGTGAACACGATGCCATCGACGACAGCGGAATCGTCGAGCGCGTCCAGAGGGACCTGGATGCCGGAGCGCTTCCATTTCTTGTTGGAAAGTATCGGCACTATGAGCTTTGCTATCATGTCCTGCATGACGGCGCCGCCGGCGCCGTGGGACATCGTCAGCGACTTCGCCTGGTCCATTGTCAGTCCTCTCCCTGTTCCTCGTCCAGCCCCGGGTGCTTCTGGAGGTCATAGCGCCTTATGACGACAAAGACGAGCATCATCCCGACGCAAGCTCCGAAGAACGCGAGCATCGCCGGCAGCCCGCCGGCGTTGAGAACGGCGCCGGATGCAGGCGTGCCTATCATCATCCCGGCCGAGATGACCATCGAGTAGACGCTCATCGTGACGCCGTGCTGCCGCTTCTTGGCGACGTCGCCCAGCGAGGCCAGAGCCGCCGGGGCGAAGGCGAAGGCCATGAAACCAAAAACGCCGGCCAGGCCCATTATCGGGCCCCACACGAGCAGGTTGCCGGTGACGACCTCCAGGCTTTCCGGCCATCCGGCGAGGTAGACCGCGCCGCCCAGGATGACCAGGCCCAGAATGCCGGTCACGCCCGTGAGCATCAGGGGCATCCGGCCGTGCTTGTCCGAAAGCCGGCCGAAGAACCGCTGGGTGCTGAGGAGCATGATGCAGAGCCCGGCCATCCCGGCGCCGACCATCCAGGCCGGGATGTCCTGGTTCTGGCCCTCGAGGCCGGCGAACGCCAGACCGCCGCCAATCATGATGTACATCATGAGCCAGGGCATCGTGAGGAGGATGACCGACCGCCGCTTGAAGACCGACAGGATGTGCCGGACGTCCAGTTGCTTGATGGTGAACGCCTCGCGGTTTGGCTCCTTCACGCTCAGATAGACGTACACCAGCCCGGAGGCGCCGACCACCCCGGCCAGCAGGAACCCGGCGTACAGGTCGGACGCAAGCCTCTCGTTTACAAGGCCGCCCATGAGAAACCCGGCGCCCCAGCCGCTGAGGTTGGCCCCGTCGAACGTTCCCATCTCGGCGCCGCGGGTGTCCTTGGGCGCGTAGTCGGCAAGAAGCGCCAGCGAGGATGCCAGTATCATCCCGGCGGCAACGCCGTGGAATGCGTTGAAGACCCCGATGACCAGCGGTTCCCGCGTGGCGGCCATGCAGAACATCATCGCCGTTCCCAGCACCAGGCCGCCGCTGAGCACCGGCTTTCGGCCGTAGCGGTCGATGATGGCGCCCATGAAGATAACGGTGACGAATTCGGCCGCCGGCGACGCCGACCACACCACACCGTACAGGACCCGGTCCAGCTGGATGAGGTAGAGCGGGAAGACCATTATCATGAGCGAGAAGGAGAACCGGATGAGGAACGTGGAGGCGTAGAGCGGCCACAGCAGCCTCGAGGACCCGGGTGGCTTCTTCGCGGGTTCGTCCGCCATCGGACCCTCATGGTTCTTCGGTCATAAAGGTTATTCGGGCAAAGGCTCATACCGCCTGTCGCATGAGGCTGCGCTTCGAAGCGTACGGCTGCGCCCTGAACCGGGGCCAGGCCAGGGAGCTCGAGGAGCTCGCGGCCGGAAGCGGTCACGCCACGGATGCCAGCGAATCGGGAGCGGACCTGGTCGTTTTGGCGACCTGCACCGTCATCCAGTCGACCGAGAACAGGATGCTGGCCCGGTTGAGGACCCTGCATGACCGCGGCAAGCGCGTCGCGGTGGCCGGCTGCATGGCCAGCGCCCAGTCCGACCTGATCCGGAAGGCGTGCCCGGATGCATTGGTGCTCCCTCCACGCGATTACGGGGGATTCTTGGGGCTTTTGCTTTCGCTCGGTGACAGGGGCCCAAAGCCGCGAGCACGCCGAAGCTTTGCCGCGGCCGCCGAGGAGATACCGGTCGTGGACGGCTGCCGCGGCCGGTGCACGTTCTGCATCACGAGGCTGGCGCGGGGCCGGCCGGGGAGCCGGCCGGTGGACGAGGTGGTATCCCGCGTCCGGACGGTCGTGACGCGCGGGTGCGTCGAGGTCCGGCTGGCCGCTCAGGACATCGGCCTGTACGGCCAGGACATTGGAACGGACCTGCCGAAACTGCTCGAAAGGGTCTGCGCGGTCGAGGGGAATTTCCGGGTCCGGCCGGGCATGATGAACCCCGAAAGTCTCCGGCCCATCCAGGAGGGCCTGATGGCTGCGTACGCGCATCCGAAGGTCTTCAAGTTCATCCACATCCCGGTCCAGAGCGGCTCCGATTACGTGCTGGAGCGCATGGGCCGGGGCCATTCCGCCGGGGATTTCCTGGAGGTCGCCGAACGGTACCGGAAAGCGTTCCCGCTGGGCCTGCTGGCGACCGACGTCATAGTCGGCTTCCCGGGCGAAAGCGAGGAGGCATTCGACCGGACGCTTTGGCTCGTGGAAACGTCAAGGCCGGACATCATCAATATCAAGGCCTTTTCTCCGAGGCCCGGGACTCCCGCCTTCCGCCTGAAAGACCGGCCCGGCCGGACGACCGTGCAGGGGCGCATCGCCCGGCTCCAGCAGCTCAGACGACGCGTCTTTCTGGAAAACAACCGCCGGCTTCTGGGAACTGTCCAAGATGTCCTGGTCACGGAGAAGGCCCGGCGGGGCGGCGTGCTGGCCAGGACCGCCACCTATCATCCCGTCATTCTGGATAAGGCCCTGCCGCCGGGGACCGTAGCACAGGTGCGGTTGACCGGCGCCGGGACCGGCTTTCTCGTCGGGGAGCCCCGGGAGCGCTAAGGACCGGCTATATACCTTTGTGTCGGGTTTTAACACAAATAGTATATATTATAAAAGATTCGATATACAAAACGGCAGGCGCGTAAAATGACGTGGTTCCGGGCAATATTCATGTGCTTTATGATGATCGCTTCGGGTTTCCCGGCTGCGGTGCTCCTGCAGCCGGGCGCCCCCGTTGGCATGACCCCGATTCCTTGGCCTGAGGCCGCGACCGGCCCGGCAGGCGTGGCCGGCACCACCGACGGCCCGACCGACCTGGTCCCGCCCGCCCCCTGGAACGCCCAGCAGGGCTCCGACCCGTACAACGGCCTGAACCGCTCCCGCCACCCGCAGAAATCCCCGATGGCCGTGACCGGCGAGGCCAAGATCCTCGTGCTGCTCGTGGCTTTCAACGACACCTCCAACTCGAGCACCCACACGCCCGCGTTCTTCGACAACTTCCTGTTCAACGCCAGCTCCAGCAGCATGAACAAGTTCTTCCGGGACAACTCCTACGACACGTTCAACGTGACCGGGAACGTGACGACCAAGTTCTACACGATGAACCACACAATGGCATATTACGGCAGGTACGAGACCTCGTCTCCGCCGGTCAGCGGATACGGCAACTCCCAGAACCTGACCTATGACGCGTTGATGGCCGCCGACGGCGACATAAACTATTCCGAGTACGACCAGGACAGCGACGGCTACGTCGACCACCTGCTCGTGATACATGCCGGGAACGACGAGGCCTCCAGCGGTGTTTCCAACGATATTTGGTCCCACGCCTGGGGCCTCAACTCGCTGGCGGTCAAGCTGGACGGCAAGTGGCTCAACGCCTACACGATGCTCTCCGAGAGCGACCCCATCGGCGTTTTCGTCCACGAGTTCGGCCACGACCTGGGGCTGCCGGACCTCTACGACACGGACTATTCGTCGGACGGCGGCTGCGGCAGATGGGAGGTCATGGCCTCCGGGTCGTGGAACAACGGCGGCGCCTCGCCTTCGATGCTCTCGGCCTGGTGCAGAATCGAGCTGGGCTGGATATCGCCGACCGCGGTGAGCGCCGACACCGCCGGCCTGACCGCCAAGCGGGTGTTCGACAACCAGACCGTGTTCAAGATAATCGTGAACAATTCCAACAGCGAGTATTTCCTCGTCGAAAATCGGCAGCTGACCGGCTGGGACAGCTACCTGCCGGGCAGCGGCCTTCTGATATGGCACATCAACGACAGCGCCTCGGGCAACACCCGGGACAATTACCGGCTGGTCGATTTGGAGGAGTGGGACAACAACAACGACGCCCGCAACGCCAACGATGCCTGGAAGAGCAACTCCACCGGCATGACGCCGACCACCTCGCCCAATACCAACGACTACTCGGGGAAGAAGACCGATATCCGGATATACAACATCAGCGCCAGCGGGAACCTGATGTACTTCGACGTCGATCTGGGCAACAACGCGCCCTATGCCCCGACGCCGACAGCGCCCTCGGACGCCACCTGGCTGGGCGTGAACAAACCGACGCTGAACTGGACCTTTTCCGATTCGGACGTCGGCGATACGCAGGCCGCCTACCACGTCCAGGTGGACGGCGATTCCGCGTTCGGCTCCATCGACTGGGACTCGGGCGATATCGTCTCCTCCAATCCCTACTGCACGGTCGGCTCGGCGCTTTCCGAGGGAAAATGGTACTGGCGGGCGATGACCCGGGACCCGGGCGGGCTTTGGAGCCCGTACAATTCGGGAAGATCGTTCAACATCGACCTCACCGCCCCGGCGGCTCCCACGGCGCTCTCGGCGACGCCCTCCGGCTGGACGGCCAACAACTCGTTTGCGATAGACTGGACGAACCCATCCGAATCGGGCACATCGGGCATCGTGACGGGCGCCTATTACAAGCTCGACGCCGCCCCCACGGGCGCCACGGACGGCACCTGGGTGGCGGCCAGGCCCATCACCGGGATAGCGGTCTCCAGCGCCGGGAACCACACAATTTACGTTTGGCTCAAGGACAACGTCGGCAACATCAACGCTTCCAACCGGAGAACGGCCAACCTGTATTTCGACAATGTCGCGCCGAACAATCCCAACTCGCTTTCGAGCCCCACGCACAACGTCGGTGTCTGGAGCAACATTTCGGCCATCAAGGCGCAGTGGAACGGAGCCTCGGACGCCGACTCGGGCGTGGACGGCTACTCGTTCCTTTGGGATTCCAGCGCCAATACATTGCCGGACATGACGCGCGACTGCGCCTCGAGCGTGGCGGACAATACCACGCAATCCCTCCCCGACGGAACATACTATTTCCACATCCGGACGGTGGACAATGTCGGCAACTGGGCGTCCGCGGCGGTCCACCTGGGGCCGTTCTACATCGACCTGACCCCGCCAGGAGGCGTCCTGGGAGTGTCCAGCAGCACCCATACGACGGGCAAGTGGTCCCCCGTGAACACCGTTACTGTCCAGTGGTGGGGCGCGGCCGACGCCGGCAGCGGTGTCGGCGCCTACGCCTGTGCCTGGGACAATTCGGCGGATACCGTCCCGGACGCCACCGCCACGGTGGGCAGCGGCGTCTCCACGCTGACGAGCCCGGCCCTCGCGGACGCGGCCGGCCACTATTTCCACATCCGGGTGAAGGACGCGGTCGGCAACTGGAACGCCACCGCCTTCCACTTCGGGCCGTTCGACATCGACACCGCCCCGCCCTCGAATCCGACCGCATCCGTCGTGCTTTCGAGGCATTCCATCGGCGTCTGGTCCCCCGACAGCCTCGTGAAGGTCGCCTGGAGCGGCCAGTCCGACGCGCTCAGCGGGGTGGCTGGCTTTTCCGTCAGCTGGGACCGGGACCCCTCCGGTATAACCGATCTGGTCCAGGACATCTACGGGGCCGGCTACAACGAGAGCAGCCTCGACGGCAAGTGCTACCTGCACATCCGCGCTGTGGACGCCGCCGGCAACTGGGCCCAAGAGGTCTTCACCGTGGGGCCGTTCCTCATAGACCTGGCGCCGCCCTCGGCGCCGCAGGCGGTCGCCGAAAAGCAGCTGACCAACAGCCGCTCCGTGCGCTGGAGCTGGAGCCCTGCGACGGATGCCGGCTCGGGCGTGGCCTATTACCTCGTTTGGATAGTGAACGACCCGCTCCGGCCCGAAGATGGAATGCTCGACCGGACCTCCACTGCATCCTACACGCTGAGGAACGCCCTGGACGGCAGGACCTATCACATCCAGGCGATGGCCGTCGACGCGGTGGGCAACGCCGGGCAGTATGGCGGGTTCTCCGCAGGCACGCTCGTCGATCTTTCGCCGCCGCGCGCTCTTCGCATCTCCATCAATTCCGGGGCCGGGCTGACCAGCGTTCCGACCGTGGAACTGGCGCTGTCGGCCGAGGACCGCATTTCAGGGGTTACGGACATGAGGTTCAGCCAGGACGGAACGGTCTGGACCGATTGGGTGGCGTTCGCGGGGACGTTCAGCCTGATGCTGAATCCCGGGGACGGCCAGAAGAGCGTCCATTTCCAGGCCAGGGACCTGGCGGGCAACGGGGCGCCGCCTGTCCGTTCGGTCATCGTCCTGGACACCACCGGCCCCGATATCTCGGCATTCGGCCAGGTGGGCGGCTCGCAGGTGACCGGCCATACAACGATATCGCTGCAGCTCCAGGCCCACGACGCCAATTCCAGGGTCCTCCAGGTCCGGCTCGGCTCCGACGGCTCCGACTGGGAGCCGTGGCAGCCCTACGGGCGCACGATGTCCTGGGAGCTTTCCGACGGCGACGGCCTCAAGGAGGTCTTCGCCCAGGCAAAGGACTCCGCCCAAAACGCCGGGCCGGCGTTCCGGTCCACGCTCACGCTGGACACCACCCCGCCCGGGAAACCGGTGGTCAGCTCCTCCACTCACCCCAAGAGCGACGTTTGGTACAACCTGGCCGAGATATCGTTCAGCTGGAAGGCGCCATCCGACGCCACCGGGATAGCGGGCTATGCTTACATACTCACGCCGGATGAGCGCGACGAGCCCGGCTTGCAGGTTCAGTTGACGGGCACTAGCATCACGCTCCCCGCGCCAGGCGAGGGTCAATGGCACTTCCGGGTGCGGGCCGTCGATTCGGTGGGCAACACCGGAGGGGCCGCGCTCTTTTCCGTCCGGATAGACCTGACCGGCCCGTCGCCGCCCGGGACGGAACTGCCGACGGACGGCTGGGACCTCCTGCCGGCCGACCAGGTGACGCTCTCGTGGAGCGGCGCTTCGGACCTGCAAAGCGGGGTCAAGGGCTACTTCGTCCAGGTGGACAACAATGCCGATTATTCGTCGCCAGAGTTCGAGGGCGTGGTGGACGGGACGAGCTACGTCCTCCCGGCCCTGCCCGAGGGCAGCTACCACTGGCACGTGAAGGCGCGGGATACCGCCGGCAACTGGGGCGATTACGGCGAGCCTTCCATTTTCAACATCCGTGCCCCGGTGAAGCCCATCCCGACCGGCTACCAGGCGCCCTTCATGGACCTGCACAATCCCCTGTTTTTGATACTGGTGGTCGCGGTGCTGGCCGCGATAGGCGGAGGAGCCGCCGCGGCCGCCCGGCGCCGGAGGAAGCAGCCGCCGGCCGCCGCACCCCTCGAAGAGGCCGGGCCCTCCAATGACGTGAAGTGGGAATAGGCGGCGCCCCACGGACCGTCCAGTGGTGCCGTGTCATCAACGGCCCCGCCATTTGCGGGCGACGAAAATGACCTGCACCAGGATCGCCGCGAGCAATATGACGGCTGCGATGAGAGGGATGTTGGAGGCGATCTCCCCGGATGCTTTCGGTTCGTACAGCACTGTCACCGTCGCGGTGGCGTTGTTGCCCCAGCCGTCCGTGGCGCGGGCAAAGAGGGTGTTCTCCCCCGGACGGAGCGTCAGGTTGCCGGTCCATTCCGTCGTCCCGCTCGCCGCCAGCCAGCTTTCGCCGTTTAGGCCGACCCCGACCCAGCTTATCCCGGAGACGTCATCTGCCCGGCCCCGGACCTGGATGCGTTTGACGTGGACAAGGGCCCCATCTTGAGGTATGACGATGTTTAGCTCCGGCGGCCGAATGTCCGAAAGCTCGCCCAGGGGCTGCCCCAAAGCGCCCTCGCTGAAAGGGCTCTCGCCCACCTCGTTTTGGGCGGTCACGTAGTACCAGTAGGACATTCCGTTGGTCACGTTCAGGTCCCGGAACGCGCGACTTCTGGCACTGGGGTTCGCCAGCAGGACCGGTCCGCCCGACGCGCCCTTGCGGTATATCCTGTACTCGGTTATTGCGTGGCCGCCGTCGCTTTCCGGCCCGGCCCAGTATATGTCCACGGCCCGGTCCCATGACACGGCCGACACATCGCGGGGGGGCTTCGGCAGGCCGACAGGCTCGGGCCGGGGCGTCGCGGAGACGTTGGCGGACGGGTCCGATTCGCCCAGCTGGTTGAGGGCCGTGGCCTCGAAGAAGTAGGTGACGAGGTTTTGCAAATTCACCTGGTTGAGCGAACGGACGGAGGCAGGCACCTCCACCAGCAGGCTCCCTTCCGGGTGCTGGCCCGTCCAGTAGATCCTGTAAGAATCTATCGGGGCGCCGCCGTCGCCCGCCGGCGCCTCCCACTCGAGCCGGACGGAGCCGTTGCCCGGCGTCGGCCGGAGGTTGCGGGGCGGCAACGGCCTGAACCGGACCGTCAGGTTGACCGTTCCGCCGGGCGGCGATTCCCCTATGGAATTGAGAGCAGTGACGTGATAGTGGTACACGCCCGGTCCGGTCAGGTTCCTGTCCGTGAAAGCGGTCGCCGGCCCGGGAACGGCCCCGACGATGCCGGTATTGGTGGCATTGGCGCCCCGGAATATCCGGTAGGCCTCGAGCGGCTTGCCGCCGTCCGAGGCCGGAGCCTGCCAGGCGAGCTCCACGGCGCTCCCGTTGAGCCGGGCCTCCAGGCCCCGGGGCGCCAATGGGCGCGTGTAGCGGGCGCCGACGCAGTACAGGTGCTTGTCCCAGGATCCGAAGAGCACCGACCCGTTGGAGGCTATCGCCGGGGAGCTGAAGACCTCGTTTCCCGTCTTGAACCTCCACTTGAGCGTCCCGTTGGGAAAGAAAGCGTACAGGAACCCGTCCCCGGAGCCGACATATACGGTGCCGTCCGCCCCGACCGCCGGCGACGAGTCCACCCACCCGCCCGTCCGAAAGTCCCACTGGAGCGTCCCGCCGGGGTCCACCGCGCAGAGCCGGCCGTCGCCGCACCCGACATAAAGCGTTCCGTCGGGGCCCAGCGCCGCCGAGGAAAAGACCTGGCGGCCCAGGTTGTATCTCCATTTCAGCTGGCCCGTCTCGTTCAGAGCGTAGAGGAAACCGTCCTTCGAGCCGGCGTAGACCGTCCGGTCCGGCCCGATGCAGGGCGTGGCGCCGACGTAACCCCCGGTCTTGTACTTCCACCGGAGTACCATCTCGGGCGAGACGGAATAGATGAAGCCGTCGTAGGAGCCGAAGTAGACGTTTCCGTCTTCATCAAGAGCCGGAGAAGAGGCTATCTGGTGGCTGGCGTTGAACGACCCGGCCAGCTTCCCGTAGGGCGTGAGGGCAAAGAGGGTGCCTTCGGTCGTTCCGAAATAGATCCTCCCGCCGGGCGAGACCACCGGCGAGGAGGACATGCCGTATAGAATTGGGTAGAACCACTTCCAGGTGCCTTCGGGCGTGACGGCGTAGAACCGGTCCGAGCCGAAGTATATGGTCCCGTCGGGACCGATGGCCGGCGAGGAATCTATATCCGTGTTGGTGAGGAGCTTCCAGGCCAGCGTCCCGCCGGGCCGTATGGCGTAGAGGTAGTGGTCCGAGCAGCCGATATAAACGGTCCCGTCGCCGCCTATCGCCGGCGACGAGTAGATGACGCCGGCCAGATTGAGGTTCCAGAGCTCCTCGCCCGGGTTCTCGCGCGTATCGAAAACGCTTCGCCCGGTGCGGGCCGGGCCGCCCCTAAACATCGGCCAGGGCGGGGCCGGGCCGTCGGAGGACGGGGCCGGTTCCCCGGCATCCGCCCGGCACGGTTCCGGTAGGAACGGAACCGAGGACATCACGATAAGGCAGGACAGGAGGACCGTGCAACCTACCGGCCTTGGGCCGCCCGGACGGGAATGCATGCGATTCGCCATGATTTTGGTGAAGATTTATATTTTATAGTACAGTTGTCGAACAACATGCCCGAAGCCGCTGGAAAGGGCCCGATACCGGAGGATGCAGCGCGGAAGCTTTGCGCCGAGATACGGGCTGTCAAGGCCGGCAAGCTTTTCACCCAGTGCTGGGGCTGCGTACGCGCCACCAAGGGCGTCGAGGAGAAGATGTGCTTTTTCAAGCCGCCTGAATTCCGTGGATGCGCGCTGGTCAACGCGCGGTACGACCAGCGGTGATCGGACCTCAAGTCCCTGCTTTGGGCCTCCTGCGGGACAGCAGGACGGCGACTATCATGACAATGGCAACGAAAGCTGTCGGGATGGCAATTTGAACATAGACGGTGCCGGCGCCAAAGGGCTCCTGGTTGTCCACCGTGATTTCGATGGAGGTCCTGTCCGAATAACCCTGACCGTCGAACGCCCAGGCCTCCAGCCGGTGCCGGCCATTGCTCAATCCGGCGGTATCGACGGCCAGTGACCAGTTCTCGAGCCCCGACACCGCCGTCCACCCGCCGCCGTCGACCCTGAGCCAGACGATGGAGAGCGGGAATGTGCCGGCCGCAGCGGTCCCGCGGACCTCCACGGTGCCCCGCACCTTCGAGCCATCGGCCGGAGAGGATATCCGGCAGAGCGGCTTTTCCGGAGGGGAAATGGCCGGGGCACCTAGCACCTCGATGACGAATGTCTGCCGGTCCGTGCCGCCCCGGCCGTCCGAGACCTCGACTGACACCGTGAAGTTGCCGGCCTCCGTGGCCCCGGGGGTCCAGCGCAGCGCGCCGGTATAGCCGTTCAGTGTCATGTTGGGGGGCCCCGCGACGAGCGTGAACAGGAGCGGGTCGCCGTCCTCGTCCGCCGCGGTCAGGTTGTACCGGAACCTCTGTCCCGTCTTCCCGAGCAAGGGGGGCATGCTGGTCAGGCGCGGCGGCCGGTTGGGCGGTGGCTTGGGCGGCGGGAGCTTCACCTCGAATCGCCAGATGGCCGTGGCGATGTCCGTGAGGTTGGTCTTTGTATCGTTGGCGTCGACCGACCAGTAGTAGGTCGTTTTGTCCTCTAGGCCGGCGAGGTCGGCGTATCCGGATGTGGTGACAACGGTCCGGACCTGGCCTGAAAAGAGGGGCAGGACAGAATAGCTGACAGTATAAGTGAGCGAATCTCCGTCGGGGTCGCTACCCCACCACCTGAGACGGACGGAGGTGCTGTCCAGACCGGACCCGTCGCGGGGCGCAAGCAGCTCGACATGCGGCGGGCGGTTGGGGGGCGGCGGATGGAAGATGGTGAATTCGGCCGAAAGGACCTCCGACGACAGCGGAATCGAGGCGTCCGCCGTGCGCGCCCGGATCCGGAGCCGGTAGGTGCCGTCGGCGACCGCGCTCGTGTCCCAGGCCCATTGATCTGTCCCGTTGGGCAGGCCTTCCACCAGCGGCTGGCTGCCGCTGGCGTTCTCCAGGAGAATGTCGAACGTGAGCGCGTCGTTGTCGGAATCGGCGGCCCTCCATCTGACGGCCTGCCAGCCGGTCCAGCTCTCGCCGCCCTGCGGCGAGGAGATCGCCAGGGCCGGCGGGAGGTTGAAATTGATGGTCACGCTCCAAAGCCACGGCGTCGCCGAGATATCGGCGCTGTTGAAATAGGCCCGGTACTGGACCCAGCCGCTCCCGTTGTGGATGGAGGCTATCGGCTGTCCGCTCTGAGCGTAAAATGTCCCCGGGGTGCCGTCCGGTCCGATAAAAGGCCGGGACGAGAGGTTCTTTTGGGAATCCGCCGACCTGAGCTGGAAGCGCAGGGCCGTACGGGCGGGGGCAAAGCCTTCCCATTCCAGGGCGCCGAAAGAGGCCTCACCGCCGGTGGCCAGCTCCGCCGAGGTGAAGCTGCCGCAATCGGCAAGATGCTTGAGGTCGAAGGCCCAGACGTCCCCGCAGACGGTGTCGTATTTGGCGATGCCGCCGAAAAGCACGATCGCCCGGTTCGCCCGGTCAAATGTCATTGCCTGATAGGAGCGGGCCATGGGGGCGCGCACCGTCTGAATCTTCGTCCATTTGTTGGTTGCCGTATTATAGCTCCAGGTGTCGTTGCATGTGTCGCCGTCTGTCGATCCACCGAACATATAAATGAGGCCCTTCTCATCGTCGTAGGCCATCGTATGGTACAGGCGGCCCGGGGGGGACCTGGCCGGGGTGACATTGATCCAGGTGTTCGACGTGGCATTGTATTTCCAGGTGTCGCTATGGATGCAATGATAGTCCGCATCGAATCCGCCGAACAGGATGGAGACTTTGTTCTTCTTGTCATAGGCCATCCCGGCGCCATATCTTTGGTTGGGATGATATGATGGATTCAGGTTCGTCCAGGTGTTCGTTCGAACGTCGTAGCTCCAGGTGTCGCTTTTATCGAGGTTTCCGAAACCCCCGAAAAGAAGCGTCTTGCCGGTCGTGCTGTCAAAAGCCATCGCCTGCAGGAATCGGTCGTCGGGGTGCGGGTCCGGATTCCGGTCGATCCAGGTGTTGAATGTGAAATTGTAGGTCCAGGTGTCGCCCATGGGATTGTTGGTACCGTAGTAATAGCCGCCGAAAACGATCAGCTCGTCGTTCCAGCTGTCATAGACCATCGGGATGCCGCATCGGGCCGGGGGCGAGCCTGACGGGTAGAGCCGCTCCCAGCTGTTCGTGGCCAGATCATAGGAATAGGTGTCGCATTGGAGGCTCCCCCAACCGTACCCGCCGCTGAAGAGCATGGATTTCCCGCTTTTGTCATTGAAGGCCATCGTGGCCGGGCCGCGGGGCGAGGGTACCTGATAATCGGTCATATCTGTCCAAGCATCACGGGAAGCATCGTATGTCCAGAGATCCCCCAATCCAGCATATCCGTATTCCCAGCCCCCGAACAGTACGGCCACGTTTTCGCGGCTGTTGAATGCCATCCCCGAGAGGCAGCGGCTGGAGGGCGCATTATCGGGATGCTTCAGGGTCCAAAGGTTCGCGCTCGAGCTGTATGTCCAGGTGTCTTGCGAGTATCCGGTGTCGGTCGCGCCGCCAAACAGTATCGTCTCGTTGTTCGAAGAATCGTAGACGCTGCTCGCCCGCACCAGCGCGGGCGGGGAGATCCTTGGAAACCGCTGGGTCCAGGTGTTGTTTGCGACATTGTACGCCCAGGTGTCATTGCAGTTGGTGTTGCGGTGCCCGCCGAACAGGATGGCCTCGCCGCAAGATTCATCAAAAGCCATCGAGTGCAGGCTCCTTGCGGGCGGCGGGTTCAATGGATACTTGTTGGTCCAGGCGTTGGCCGAAAAATCATAGGTCCACGTGTCGTTTGTGCTGGAGGTCCACCCTCCGCCGAAAAGCACCATCACCTTGTTCACGCTGTCGTATACCATGGCGCTGTTGGACAGATTGACCGGCCCCCCGGGGGGGCTCAGGTTGGTCCAGGCATTCAGCGAGACATTGTACGCCCAGGTCTCCCCAGGTACCAGATACGGCGGGTTGCTGTATTGGAGGATCACCACGCCGTTTCTGCTGTCGTATGCCATCACTCCGGCATAGGGCGGCGCGGTCGATGTGGACCTCATCGTCCATTCGCCGGCCTCGAAATCGTATATCCAGGTGTAATTTAGGGGGTTGAATGGGCCCCCCTGATGCATGACCAGGACATTGTTGGCGCTGTCGTAGGCTATCGGCAGGGTGAGGTTGCCGGGCCTTCCCCGGTTCATCAGCGTCCAGTTGTTGGGCCAGCTGTCGTTCGTACCGTATTCGTAATCGAGCCCCAGGGCGCCGGCGTCCACCGCGGTGCAGTTGAAGACCCCACTGCCGAATGCCGAGGCGTCCTCCCTGATAGCGGAGGAGCCCTCGCTCTCGGCAGCGCCCAGCGGCGCCAGCAGGAGGGCCATCGTCAGAACGGTCGTGATTCTCTTCAAAGTGAGGAATCTGCCGGTCAACGGGCATCATTATTGACTGGAAGGGATAATAAGCTTTATAGTTGCTTTCTCTAAATTGATTGATATCAGGCTCATCTGAACTTCTGCCCCGAGAGCCTCTCGAAGATGTCGATGTACACCTTGCTGACCTGGTCCCGCATCTCGTCCGAAAGCCCCGGTATGTCCGGCTCCGGCCGCTTGGCCTCGCGGGCCGCCTCCAGCTTTTCCAGGTAGCCCGTCCGGCGGTAGTGCTGGCGCACGAACTCCTTGCTCAGCTCGACGAGCTTGCCTTCCTCGTACGCTTTCGCATCCCAGAAACGGTCTTCGTCCGCCGTGCCGAACGTGTCTATTATCATCAGGTCCCGGTTGCTGTCGAAGGAAAACTCCTTCTTGCCGTCGGCGTGGATGAGGCCGCGGGGCTTGACCTCCTTGGCGATGCGGTCGTCTATCTTGAGCACGGTCTCCTTGACGCCGTCGAACTCTTCACGCGTCAGGCCCGATATCTTGAGCGCCTCGTCAAGTTCGAGCTTTCGGTCGACCTTTTCCAGCTTGGTCGTGACCTCGAAGAACGGCTGGGGCAGCTTGTCGCCGTGCTTGGGGACTTGGCCATTCGGGTAGCCGAGGTCCTCGGGCGGGAGCATGCCCGCCTTGATGCGGTCCAGGAGCGACCCGGCCACGTAGTGCCGGCAGATGAACTCCATGGGTATGAGATAGCCCTTGGTGCAGATGTCCATCTTCGAGTAGTCGGTGATGACCTCGACCTTCTTGACGCGCATCTCGTTGGGGGATGGCATCTCCAGGAAATGGGTCAGAAGGCCCATCTCCTCGACAATGCTGAACCACCGGGCCGAGGTCCGATTGAGCGTTTCGCCCTTGAACGGGATCAATGTGGGTATGACCTTGTCGAAAACGGAGATCTGGTCGGTGAACACGAATCGCAGCGTGTCCTCCGTGTCCTCGTAGACTTCCTTGACCTTCCCCTTGCGGACGAGGTTCATGACGACCCCTACCGGAGCTTCATTTCCTTGACTTTCTTCTGGACCATCCGCTCGTGCTTGGTCGATATGAAGAAGGCCAGCTCCTCGATCTTGTCGCGGTTTTTAATGAACTTCTCCTTGCTGGCGATATTGAACAGCTTGTTGAACTTGCGCCGGTTGTTCAGGTTGTCGGCAAGGTAGTACCCGGCGAAGATGACCAGGAGCAGGCCGCCGCCGGCGCTGCAGATGTCCAGGCGGCCGCTCTCCTCGGTGAACGACAGGAGGAAATCCTCCGGAAGAACGGACTTGAACCACATCGCGAGCGCGGCCAGGACCATGAAGAGGATGCCGAATGCCAATCCCACGGCGCTCAGTATGTGCGTCAGATCGCGGACCGCTATCTTGATGTCCGCCCAGAGCAGCTTCCATTTCTGGCTTGCCATTGATATGCCTCTGCGAGCGGGCCTTTGAATACGTTTGCCTATTAAAACACTTTCGGACGCGAAGGAGGCGCTTATTTGGGGGCCGGTTTGTCCGATGCCGGCGGCTGCTTCTTCCGCTTGCGAATCCGGAACACGGCATAGCCTATGATGGCCGCGGCGGCGACGGCCACGAAGGCCCCGATGGCCAGGGGCAGGCGTGTGTCAGGTTTCGTGGGCTCGGAATAGTCCATGGTCGCCGACACCGGGCGCGCCTCGTTGCCGAGCAGGTCCCTGACCTTGACGTACACGGCCTTCCCGCCGCTTCCGGAGGAAAGCGTCCAGTTCCGCTCGGTGGCGAAGGGCTCCCACTGCGTGTAGGACAGGCCGTCGTCGCTGAAGCTCATCTGGCCCGGCCCGGAACCCGGATCCGAAACGGTTATGGACAGCCGCACGGTCCGTGACCGGGTCGTTTTGGAGCCGTTGTTCATGGCCAAAACGACCTTCTCGGGGGGCTTCGTGTCGATGAAGATGGTGCCGTTGGCTTCCACGGAATTGCCCGCCTCGTCGGTGGCCCTTACCGTTATGAAGTGCGAGCCGTCCGGGAGCTCGGGCGGGGTCCAGGGCGATTTGGCCTTCGAGAACGTGCCGTTGTCGATGCTCGCCCTGTAGGAAAGTGCGGCGGTGACGTTGTCGTACGTGATGAACGAGACGAGGGGCATCAGGCGGGTCCAGCCGGCCGGTTCGGCCGAAACGGTGAACGGGTCCGGCGGGCTCCGGTCAGTGAAGGCCGGCACCTGCTTCTCCACGAAGTTGCCGCCGAAATCGTAGGCCCGGACGGTGATGGTGTGCGTGCCGTCCTTCAGGCCGGCAAGGTTGAACGGGCTGGTCCGGGCCGCGAACGGGCCGCCGTCTATTCCCACCTCGTACCGCTCGATGTCCGAGGTTGCATCCTGCGTGGAGAACGTGACGATTTGGTCCTCCCGGGTCCAGCCCGGCGGGTCCACCCCGACGCCGAGCGGGTCCGGCTTCGACCGGTCGATGTAGATCATCACGGAACTTTCGACGGAATTCCCAGCCCGGTCCACCGCCCTGACCGTGATGTCGTGCTCGCCGTCCTCGAGCTCCGGAGGCGTGTAGGGGCTGGAGCGGACCAGGAACTGCTCCCGGTCGACGCGTACCTCGTAATGGTCCACCCCGCTCGTGTTGTCCTTGGTGGCAAATGTTATCTGGGGCGGGGTCCTGGTCCACGAGGCGGGCAGCGCCTCCGGCGTGAAGCCGGCCGGCGCCGTCCGGTCGACGAAAGCCTTCGTCCTTCCCTCGACCCAGTTGCCGGCCCGGTCGGTGGCGCGCACGACGATGTTGCGCGTCCCGTCCGGAAGCTCCGGGAGCGTCCAGGGGCTCTCGTGGACGCCGTAGGGCCTGTTGTCGATGAGGACCGTGTAGTTCAGGACGCCGCTCACGTTGTCGTCGGTGAGGAAGATGAGATCGATGGCGCCGGCCGTCCACTTGGCCGGGTCGACGAACGGCGTGAACGAGGACGGCGGCGAGATGTCCACGCCGACAGCGCGGGATTGGCTGTACGGCCCCCAGCCGTGGGCGTCGGCCGTGCGGACCCGCCAGTACCACTGCCCTTCGGGCAGGGGCCGGTCGTGCGTGTAGATGGTCTCGTTGGAGCCGACCTCGCCGCTGCGGTAGTCGGGCGAGGAGAAATTGTCCACCTGGTTGAGCTGCCAGTCGAACATGCCCTGCATGTCCGTGTCGCTGTCGTTGAAGAGCCAAGAGAAGACGGGCGAGGTGGTGTTGGCCCAGACGCCGTCGTATGGCCCCAGGAGCACCGGCACCGACGGGAAACGGTCGAAGCTTAGGTTCACTTCTTCGAGGGCCGGCGTGGCGGAGGCGTTGTTCGTGGTGAGCAGGGCCTTGTACTGGACCCAGCTGTCGCCGGGCGTCGCCCAGACCGCCGATTCGCCAACATAGTATGAGGTGGGGGAACCGTCGGGGCCGGTGTAGTTGCGCCAGGTGAGGTTGTAGTCCGTGTCGGCGGTGCGGACCTGCAACTTGATGGTGGTCTGGTCCGGGAGCGCAGCGGTCCAGTTGATGGTCAGGAAGTAGGCCGGCCCCCCGACGAACCTCTGAGGGGAGCGGAACTCGCCCGTGCGGAAGTGGGCGCCGGGGTCCCAGACCCAGGTGTCCTGGTAGATGTCGGAATACTCGCCGCCGAAAACGACAGTCTTGTCCGTGTTGGCGACGGTCGCCAACCCCGGGGCCATCCGCGTGGCCGGCTTGTGGGCCGGTGTCTGCAGCGTCCAGACGTCGTCGCTCAGGTCGTAGAGGTAGGTGTCGTCCGAGAAACCGCCAAAGAGGAGTACCTTGTCGTCTTCGTATCTTGTGGCCAGGGCCGAGAAGTAGCGGGAGGAGGGCCTTTTGGCCGGCGACTTCTGGTACCACTGGTTGTCCGACAGGTCGTAGACCCAGGTGTCGCCCAGCGTGCCGGCGGTGTCGTTGTAGCCTCCGAACAAGACGACCTTGTCGTCGTTGCAGAGGGCCCCCATGGCGTGGCCGTACCTTCCCGACGGGCTCGACGAGGGATGATCCTGGGTCCAGAGGTTGTCCGAAATGTCGTAGGTCCAAGTGTCGTCCAGCATATAGTTGCGGTACAGGTCGCCCATTCCCGAGGACAGGACCATCTTGTCCGTTCCGAAAACGGTCGCCATTGCGTGGCCGGCGCGCGGCGGCGGAGAATCGGCCGGGGTGACGTTTACCCAGGCGTTGTCTCCGAGGTCGTAGACCCAGGTGTCGTTGAGCATGACCGGGTTCCAGTCGTCGTCGTAGTACCAGCCGCCGAAGAGCACCGCCTTGTCGTCCCCGAAGACGGTGGCAAGCTGGGTGTACTGGCGGGCCGGCGGGCTCTCGGCGGGGGCCATGTCGGTCCATTTGTTGTCGCCCAGGTCGTAGGTCCAGGTGTCGCCCGTCTCGGACGAGAAATCGGTGCCGCCGAAGATGACCATTTTGTCGTCGGTGTCGATGGCGGCCATGCCGCCGAAGGCGCGCGCCGACGGCGATTTGGGCACGTTCTTCTGGACCCAGTCGGCCGCCGTCTTCAGCACGATGCGCGTGTCGTTTCCGGTGCCGTTGAGCTCGCAGTTGGAGAGCCAGCTCCCGGTGGCGTTGAAATCGTCGAACGACGTGGAGGTCCAGACGGATTCGGCAAGGGCCGGCGGCGCTGGAATGACCGGGACCAGCATCCCTCCGGCGACAAGGAGAGCCACGAGGGCGAGGGCGCCTTTCGAAGGGCGGGAAGGCTGTCCAAAGCGGGGCCGCGCACAGGAAGTCATTGCATACGCATTGACCGGGGTGCGTATTAGGTTTTTTGGTTCGGGGCTCGTACCGTGCGCAATACACCCCGGACTAAAGTCCGGGGTTTCACGCTATGCTATGGTGACCGACCCGGAGGACCTGCGGGTCCTCCTTGCCTGGGCGACTTCGGTCGCCTGCGGCCCCGGACTGAAGTCCGGGGTATCTATCTTTTAACGACGCTGGCGCCCTTGCGCATTTCGCCTATTTCGCCGCCGGCAGGTCCTTCCAGGTCAGGACCGGATTTCTCGCCGCCAGCACGTCGTCGACGCGCCGGATGGCCGCGTTGTGCGGGGCGTTCTTGATGTCCTCGGGCTTGTCCTGCAGGATCGCCAGCATCGCCGCGGCGAAAGCGTCCAGCGTGGTCTTGTTCTCGCTCTCCGTAGGCTCTATCATGATGGCCTCGTCGACGAGATGCGGGAAGTATATGGTCGGCGCGTGGAAGCCGTGGTCCAGCAGGCGCTTTGCCAGGTCGAGCGTTTTCACGCCCTTCTTCTTGAGCACGTCGCCGCTGAGCACGAACTCGTGCTTGCGAAGCTGCCGGTGGGGCAAGGTGTAATGGCCCTCGAGCTTGGCCCTCAGATAATTGGAGTTGAGCACGGCCATCTCGCTGGCGTTCTTCAGTCCGGTGGCCCCCAGCAAACGGATATATGCATAGGCACGGACCAGGACGCCGAAGTTCCCGTAGTAGCCCTTGACCTTGCCTATGGATTTCGGTCGGTCGTAGTCGAAGTAGTACTCGTCGCCGTCGCATTCGACCGTCGGGACGGGCAAATAGGGCTCGAGGAACTTCTTGACGCCCACCGGGCCGGAGCCGGGGCCGCCTCCGCCGTGGGGCGTGGCAAACGTCTTGTGCAAATTGAAGTGGACGATGTCGAAGTTCATATCCCCGGGCCGGGCCTTGCCCATTATGGCGTTGAGGTTGGCACCGTCGTAGTAGAGGAGCGCGCCGGCGTCGTGGACGATCTGTGCGACCTCCAGTATTTGGTCCTCGAAGATGCCCAGCGTGTTGGGGTTGGTCAGCATGAAAGCAGCGGTCTTTTCCGAGACCGCCGCTCTTAACGCGGCGAGGTCCACGCAGCCGTCCTTGTTGGACGCTATCTCGACCACCTCGAAGCCGGCCATCGCGGCCGAGGCCGGATTGGTGCCGTGCGCCGTGTCCGGCAGCACGACCTGGGTGCGCCTGCCGAGCTCGCCGCTCGATTCGTGATAGGCCCGCACGATGAGCATCCCGGCGAACTCGCCGTGGGCGCCGGCCGCCGGCTGGAGAGAGACGGCGTCCATGCCGGCTATCTCGCACAGGTAGCCCTGCAATTCGTACATCAGCTGAAGCGAGCCCTGGATGGTGGTTTCGTCCTGGTACGGGTGGACGTCGGTGACCTCGGGCCAGCCGGCTATTTCCTCGGTTATCTTCGGGTTGAACTTCATGGTGCAGGAGCCAAGCGGGTAGAACCCGGAGTCGACCCCGTAGTTCATCTGCGAAAGGTGCGTGTAGTGGCGGATGACCTCCACTTCCGTCAGCTGGGGGATGCGCAGCTCCTTGCGCACGAGGTTCGGCGGCAGGATTGTGTCCGGTACGGCTTCCGTCAGCTCGGAGCCCTTCTCGATCTCGATGAGGATGGGCTCGTCGTACCTTGCCTGGCGGTAGCGGCTGTTCATTCGACCACCTCCGAAAGCACGGTCGCCAGGCGCTCGAAGTCGCTGTCGTCGTGGCCTTCGTGGACCGTGACCAAAAGCGAGTCTCCCAGTTCGGGGAAGCGCTGCTTGAGCCTCACGCCGGGCAGTATCCCGTGCTTCAAGGCATGGGCGCAGGAGGACTTGATGGAGGTTTTCGAGCGGAGGACGAACTCGTTGAAGTGGCGCGACTTGAAGACCGGGGCCTCGATGCCGGCGACGCGGCGGAGCCGTTCGGCCAACCGAAGCGATTTCTGTCCGAGCTTTATGCCCAGCGAGCGCAGACCGCTTCGCCCTTGAAGCGAAAGATAGCTTGCTGCGGCGATGGAGCAGAGCGCCTCGTTGGAGCAGATGTTGGAGGTGGCCTTGCCGCGCCGGATGTGCTGCTCCCGGGTCTGGAGCGTCATGCAGAATGCGCGGGCGCCCTCTGCATCCTTTGTCATGCCGATGAGCCGGCCGGGCATGTCGCGCAAAAACTTCTTGCGCGTCGTGAGAATGCCGAAGCTGGGGCCGCCCAATGTCGGGCCGATGCCCAGCGGCTGGCCCTCGCCGACGACGATGTCGGCGCCGTAGTCGCCGGGTGCTCTGGCGATTCCCAGCGAGATGGGGTTCACATCGACTATCAGCATGGCGTCGCCGAGCATCGACTTGAGCTCGGTGGCGCTTTCTTCCCAGACGCCGAAGAAGTTGGGATTCGAAACGACCAATGCGGCGGTATTCTCGTTGACCATCGCTTTGAGGATGGCCAAATCGAGCTGGCCCGTGGCGGGCTCGTAGGGCACTTCCTTGATCGCCAACCCGGGGCCGAGCGTATATGTCCGGAGCACCTCTTTTTTCTCCCAGTGCATTGCCTTGGGGACAAGTATCTCCTTGCGTTTCGTGCTGCGCGCGGCCATGAGCGCCGCTTCACCGATGGCCGTGGGCCCGTCGTACATCGAGGTGTTGGTGACCTCCATGCCGGTGAGCTCGCACATCAGGCTCTGGAACTCCCAGAGCGCCTGGAGCATTCCCTGCGATACTTCGGCCTGGTAGGGCGTGTAGGAGGTCACGAACTCGCCGCGCGAGGTGACGGCCCGGACCACGGCCGGGACGTAGTTCGGGTACATCCCGGCGCCCAAGAACGACAGCGTGTCCCGGGAGGTCTTGTTGGCGCCGAGCATCTTCTTCATCATGGACGAAAGCTCGCATTCGACCAGGCCCTCGGGCAGGTCCAAAGAATCGATTCGGACCTTGGCCGGGATGTCGACGAACAATTCGTCGATGGTCTTGACGCCGGCGCCCTTGAGAAGCTCCGGCTTCTCCTTCAGGCCCGGCAAAAGCTTTTCGAAGTTGAACTGGCAGACGCCTGGCTCGCTCGGCTTTTCCTGCATCTTCCCTCACTCCACCGCTCTCGGGCCGCCGAACGCACGGGCGAGATATAATATTTGTCATAATTCGGGCGCGAGAGATAACATATCTCACGGGTACTGCGTCTCTACACGAACTCGTCATCTATGGCCATCGCGCAAAGGTCCCCGCACATCGTGCAGGTCTTCTCCGATTTTTTCGGCTTGTGGCGATTCCGGACCTCGCGGGCGTGTTCCGGGTCGATGGCCTGCCGGAACTGGCCCTCCCAGTCGAGCGCCTTTCGCGCTCTTGCCATCGCCAGGTCCTGCTCCCAGCCTATTCCCCGTGCGAGGTCGGCGGCGTGGGCCGCGATGCGCGAGGCGACGGTGCCCTGCCGGACATCCTCGACCGTCGGGAGCGAAAGGTGCTCCGACGGGGTGACATAGCAAAGGAAATCGGCCCCGTACCAGGCCGCCAGCGCCCCTCCGATGGCGCTCGTTATGTGGTCGTAGCCGGGCGCGATGTCCGTGACCAGCGGCCCCAGGACGTAGAACGGGGCGCCCTTGCAGACCGTTTTTTCAAGCCGGACGTTGGCCTCTATCTGGTTGAGCGGGACGTGGCCGGGGCCCTCGACCATCGCCTGCACGCCGGCCTTTCGGGCGCGGTCGACCAACTCGCCCAGTATGATGAGCTCCTGGAGCTGGGCCCTATCGGTCGCGTCGGCGATGCAGCCCGGCCTGAGGCCGTCCCCGAGGCTGAGCGTGAACTCGTGCTTTCTGGCGAGCTCCAGCAGGTAATCGAAATCGGAATACAGCGGATTCTCCTTGCCGTTGTGGAGTATCCAGGCCGAGAGGAACGCGCCCCCGCGGCTGACGATGTCGGCGATGCGGCCCGACTTTTTGAGTCGGGCCACGCTCTCGCGCGTGATGCCGCAGTGGACGGTCATGAAGTCGACGCCCTCGCGTGCCTGCCGCTCGATGGTGGAGAAGACGGCGTCGGCGGACAGGTCGACCACGCGGGCGCTTTTGGTCTTGAGGGTCTCGAGCGCCGTTTCGTAGATCGGGACCGTTCCAAGAGGCACCTTGACGGCCTTGAGCAGCGCCTTGCGTATGGCGCGCGTGTCCCCGCCGGTGGAAAGGTCCATTATCGCATCGGTGCCGAGCCTGACGGCTGTGCGCGCCTTGAGCAGCTCCTCTTTCAGGCTGCAATGGTCCCGGCTCGTCCCGATGTTGACGTTTATCTTGACCCTGAAGCCGTCTCCGATGCCGATGGATTCAGGGGCGTGGACAGGGTTGGACGGGATGACGGCGCGGCCGGAGACCAGCCTGCGGCGCACAAGCTCCGGCTCGAGCTTCTCGCGCCTTGCGGCCCGGCGCACCTCGGAAGGAATCCGCGATCGCGCCTCGCCGATGAGGGTCATCGGCGGCAACATGGGACTGGCTTAATTAAATATTTGCTATCGGAAACGGGCAATACGGGCAATAGCGGGCAATACGGGACCGAAAGCGACAGCAGTCGCTGGAGGCGAAGAGGACCGTGGGACAATGGGACAGAGGTCCTCTGGGACGACGACCGTATCCGTCCCCATATTGCCCGTTTCCCCAATCGGTCTGATTGCCCGTCATTGCCCGCATTGCCCCGCTTTTTTCACGGCGTGAATTCCCGTTCGGGCGGCCTTGGCTTCGGCGGTTCCGCGGGCGGAAGCGGCGTCGCCGGCGGAATCGCCGGGGGCTCTGCCGATTCTGCGGGCGGGACGGGCGGCGGGGCCGCGGCCTGCGCCGGCGGGGCCTCGACCGGCGTTCTCTTCCTCCGCATCGCCATGGCCGCTGCGACCGCCACCACGGCTATGATGACCACGATGATGATGAGGAGGGTCATGAACGAAAGGCCGCCCCCGACCGGCGTTGCGGCCTGTTCCACGAAGAACTCGACCCTGGCCACATCCGAATAGCCCGTTCCGTCGTAAGCACGGACCTCGAGCGAGTGGTTCCCTGCTTTCAGTCGGGCGGCGTCGACGGGCAGCCGCCAGCTCTCGTTGCCGGAGGCAGCCTGCCATTCCCCGCCGTCGAGGCGGACCTCGACCTTCGTGACGGGATGGGTGCCGCGCGTCGCGGTACCGGCAAGTTCCGTTTTCCCCTCTAGGACCTGGCCCGGGGACGGGAACGTGACGACGGCCACGGGGCGTATGGCGGGAGTTGACCTGAGGACGAACTCCTGGACGGCCACGCCGCCCTTGCCGTCCGTTGCCGTCAGGACGACCGTGAAATTGCCGGCGCCCGCCGGCGTCCAGGAGAGCCTGCCCGTCGCCTCCAGTCCCATGCCGGGCGGGCCCGAGGTAAGGGCCACGGCCACGGCGTCGCCGTCGTCGTCGGCTGTCCGGACCTCGTACACGAACGGGATCTCGGCCGCAGCCTGGGCCGGCGGCGTGCTGGTGAACCGCGGGGCGCGGTTGGGCTGGGTGACGCTCAGCGTGAAGTTCTGGTAGGCGGCGTCCCTGCCGTCGGAGACCTGGAGCGAGACGGGGAATGCACCGGTGGCGGCCGGCGTCCAGGTCAGCGCGCCGGCGGAAAGCCTCATGCCTTCCGGCGGTAAGAGCAGCGAATAGGCAAGGGTGTCGTTGTCGTCATCGGCAGCGGTGATGTTGTAGACGAACGGAACGCCGACGAAAGCGTTCGCGGGCGGCGTGCTCGTTATGCGCGGCGGCCGGTTGGGCACGGCTACAGTGAAGGACTGCTGTGACGACAGCATTCCGTCCCCGACCCGGACCGTGACGGCGTACTCGCCGCCCGCGGAGGGTGTCCAGGCGATGCTGCCGCCGGATGAGTTGATGGCCATCCCGGCCGGGGCCGCGGGCAGGCTGAAAAGGAGCGTGTCGTTGTCTCCGTCCACCGCCGTGACGTTGTAACCGTACGGCTGGCCCGCCACGGCCCGCGTCGGAGGCTCGCTCGTGATGAACGGGGCGTCGTTCACGTTTTTCACGACTATCAGGAACGGATCGGAAACCCGCCTGGAGCCCCAGTGGTCGGCGCAGGAGACCACGACCTCCACGGTGCCGGTCCAGTTGTCGTTTTCCTCTCCCGTCAGCGCGTCGGCGGAGAGGAACCGCTCGTTCTCTATGGATAGCCTGACGAAGCTGGAATTGGTGGCGCTGACCAGGGAGAACCTCAGGGCCTCGGCCGGGTCGCTGTCGTCCTGGAAGTAGGAGTGGAGGTCGGAGAGCTCCGGATTTGCGGAGTCCTCGTCCAACAGGAGTTCGGGGATGGGTCCGAGAAGGGCCGGGGCGTCGTCGTAGTTTATGTTGAGCGAGGAGAGCTTCAAGCGCCCTCCGGAGGCGGCGGTGACCTTGAGAGGTACTGCCAGGTTGCCCGATTTGTCCGCGCCGGCCTTGTTCGTCGAGCGGTAATCCTCGAGCCCGGGGCCGAAATCGGGAGCCGTCGTCTCGTAATCGTAAACGATGGACAGGTTGTCCATCCTGGCCCGGCCCTCGCTTCGCGTCTTGAGAACGACCGGGACGTCCACGTACCTGTTGTCGAACGGGTCGGTCCCGCTGGGGATCGCCGAGGCTAGATAATCGCTGACGGCCTGCAGGCAGTTCACCGTTTTGGATGCATTGACGTAGCCCTTCCCGGAAAGGACCGTCCGGGTCCCAACGACCAGTTCCGGGTCCAATATGCCGGGGACCCAGGCGAAAAGGTAGGCCCGGCCCTGGTCGTATCCGTTGAAGTCGGAATAGGGTGCGCCGACGAGGAAATCGGGATGGCCGTCCGAGTTCACGTCGCCGGCGCCCGAGACGGACAGGCCGAAGTTGTCATTGGCTGCATATCCCGTGAAGTTGAGCTCGGGCACGGAGTCCGGTTGGGCCCCGCCGAGGTAGACGTAGGCCTTCCCGATCTGGTTTCCCCCGCCGCCGGCGTAGGGGGCCCCGACCATGAAATCGGAATACCCGTCCTCGTCGAGGTCGCCGGTGCCCGAGACGGCCCTGCCGAAATAGTCGTTGTCGTTCTCGCCGGGGATCGTGAGGTCGGCGGTTGCGTCTGGGAACTTGCCCCCGAGGAAAAGGTAGGCCGACCCGGTGTACTTGCCGTCGACAACGTGCTGCGGAGCGCCGACGATGATGTCGCCGTATCCGTCCCGGTTGACATCCCCGGCGTCCGACACTGAGGCCCCGAACTGGTCGTAGTTCGCTTCGCCGGTGAGTTCCAGGTAGTTGCCGATGATGATGTTCTTGGCTCCGAAGAAGAGGCGGGCCTGGCCGTTGTCGTAGCTGCCTGCCGATGGCGTTCCGACCGCGATATCGGCGAACCCGTCGCCGTTGACGTCCCCCGCGCCCGAGACGGAATATCCGAAGTTGTCGTAGACCGCAGAGCCGGTGAGGTTGTAGTCTGCGACGGCGTCCATGGGCGCCCCGCCGAGGAAGAGGTAGGCTCGGCCGGTCTCCGCGCCGCCGGCGTCGTTGTAGGGCGCGCCGACTATTACATCGTCGTAGCCATCCCGGTTGACATCCCCTGCGCCCGAGACGGAGTAACCGAAACTGTCGTAACTGGACTGGCCCCTGAGGACGACGTCCGGGCTCGTGTCCATCGCCTTCCCGCCGAAATAGATGAGCACGACCCCGACCCCGTAATACCCGGAGACATAGGCATTGGGCGCCCCCACGATCAGGTCATCGTAGCCGTCCCGGTTGACATCCCCGGCCCCGGCCACGGAATATCCTATCTGGGCGCTGGAGTAGGTGCTGGTGGTGAAATTTTGGTCCGCGGTGGCGTTCATCTTCGGGCCGCCCAGGTACAACCGGGCCACGCCGCACTGGTATCCTCCGTCGGAGTAATAAGGCTCGCCCGCGATGACGTCAGCGTATCCGTCCCCGTTCACGTCCCCGGCGTCGGCGACCGACTGACCGAGGTTATCGTAATTGGCGCTGCCTGTCCAGTTGAGCTTCTCGACCCAGGAGCCGTTCCCGGTCAGGTTCAGCGTGACGGAGGCGCTGGAGGGGACAGCCTTCTTCATCATCCGGACGCGAGATTCGTTCAGGCCGCCGCCGGGACCGAAATCCACCCTGCGGGCGGACGAATTGTCCGAAAGGACGGTCTGGTTCCCGAATGCGCCGAAGCCCTGCCCGTTGAACGCCCAGATGGCGGAGCCGTCGAGCGAGACCACGACCCCGGCCGGGTTCCCGGGGAACGTGGCGTTGCCCGGGGCGGAGGCCACGTTGAGCACGGCCTTCTTGACATGGCTCTCCGCCGGCAGCGTGAGGTTCACGACAGTTTCGAACCCGGGCGGCGCCAGATCGGCGAATGCAAAGGTCGCCCCTCCCTCGAACTCGTTCACGGTCGCTCCCGATGATACGGCCGGCAGGACCACGAGCAATGCAGCCAGCATGACGACCGGTTCTTTCATGGAGTTTCCCCTTTCCGCATAGAATCGACCGCGGGCTACTTAATCCTGTCGAATGGTCCGATGGCACGGCGCAAGGTTTATGCACTCTCGGGCCCGTCGCCCCGCGGGGGACCGGGATGCTCCAAATCGATGAGATATTCCTCGACGGCCTTATGCAGAGGGCGCTGGAGCTGGGCGCGACCTACGCCGATGTCCGGGCCGAAAGCCACGCGGCCGAGGGCGCCTATTCCGAGAACGGCGCTATCAAGGGCCTCTTCCGGGGCGCCGGCACCTCGCTGGGGATACGCGCCCTCTCCGGCGGCACCTGGGGCTTTTCATCGGCGGACATCTGCTCGCGGTCCGAGCTCAAAAGGCGCGCCGGGGATTGCCTGCAGCGGGCGGTGGAGGCTGCCCGGGCCGCGGCCTGCTTCGAGGCGGTCGAGCTGGCGCCGGTGAAGCCCGTGCGGAAACGGATACTTTATTCGCGCAAGGTCCGGGTCCCAATGGAGGACAAGATGGGGCTTTGCGTGCGGCTCACGAAGACCATGAAGGAGGTGCCGGGCGTCGTGATGGCGACCTCCAACGTCAACCTCATCGAGAGCGAGAGGCATTTTGCGTCGACCGAGGGCGCCAACATCATGGAGGAGGTCTTCCACGTCGGCGGTTGGCTCTTCTGCTCCGCGGCCGACCAGTCAGGAGGAGCCCGGTCCGCGCAGTCTGTTTACCGGCCGTGGGGAGCCCGGGGCGGATGGGAGTTCGTGCGGGAGCTTGAGCCCGAAAGGACGGCCCTGGACCTGGCCCGGACCGCCTCGGAGCTGGCATCGAAAGCGGTGACGCCGGACACCCGGGTCACGACGGTGGTGACGAGGCCCTGCTACAATTCCCTGCTGGGCCACGAGATAGTCGGCCACCCATGCGAGGCCGACCGCGTCCTCGGCGGGGAAGCCGCCTGGGCGGGGAGGTCGTGGTGGAAGGAGCGGGTCGGAAAACGGGTGGGCTCGTCGCTGGTCAACGCCGTCTCGGACGCCCGGCCAATCCTGCGCCACCGGGGATGCTACGGGACCTATGCATACGACGACGAGGGCGTCCCGTCCAGCCGCGTGGTGCACATCGAGGACGGCGTGCTCCGCGGTTTTCTCAACAGCCGCCAGTCGGCGGCCATAATGGGGGAAAGGCCCAACGGCGGGATGCGCTCGGTTAGCGCCGGGCTCATGCCCCTGGTCCGGATGTCCAACACCTACTTCGAGCCGGACCCGCAGGGCCCCCGCAGCCTCGAGGAAATGATGGAGGATGTGAAAGACGGCGTGCTCGTGGGCAACCAGAGCATCCCGTCGATAGACTCCCGGCGCTACCGGTGGCAGATCAACGCCTACGACGGCTGGGAGATCAAAAACGGCGAGCTGGGCCGGCGCCTGAAGAACCTGGCGCTGATAGGCAACACCCGCGAATACCTCGGCTCAATCTACCGTATGGGCGGGCCGGCCACGTTCAAGCTACACCCGATTCCCAACTGCGGCAAGGGCGACCCGATGCAGATACAGCGGGTCACCAACGGCGGGCCGTTCATGGCCGGCAAGGCCAAGGTCGTGGGAGGCGCCTGAAATGGACGCACGGCTAAAAGGGTGGAAGGGTGCAAGGGTGGAAGGGTGCAAGGGAACGGGGGGAATGCCCAAAGCGTCCCGCGTCCACCATGCACCCTTGCGCCCCTGCACCCTTTCACCCTTGTCTCAAGAAGAGCCCGAGGAGCTATGCCCGCGGCTTCTCCGCCGGGCGCTGGCCCAGGGCGGCGTGGACGAGGCCGAAGCCTACGTCTCGCGCAACGTGATGACCATAGCGCGCCTGGAGACGCTCCGCCACGGCAAGCGGGTCATCGGCCCCAACGCCCAGCAGCTTGCCACGTTCACCAACACGGAGGCCTGCGTGCGCCTCGTGGTGAAAGGCGCCGTCGGCACCGCGGCGACCATCCATCTCGACGAGCGGTCGCTGCGGAACGTGGTGAAGGATGCCCGGGCCGTGGCCCGGCTCATGAGCCCCGACCCCAACTTCCGCTCGCTGGCGAAACCTCAGGGCCGCAGGCCGAAGCGGCTTGGCCCCGACAAGACGATACTGGAGGGCGGGGCCTCCGAGCCGCTGCTCGCGCAGGCCAACGCCGCCGTCTGCTGCTTCCCGAAGGGCATGGACCTCGCCGGCTCGATAATAGCCGTGTCGGAGGTGTTCAGCGTGGGCAATTCCAATGGCGTCGACACCGGGCGGGCCGAGGACACTTTCGCGGTCGCCCAGCTGACCGCCGAAAGGGTCGAGGGCGGAGACGTGCTCTCCTCCGGGATGGGCTGGAGCGCCTCCAGATACCTTTCCGGGCTGGACGCCGCCTCTGCTGCCAGAAAGGCGCTCGAGCTTGCGGTTCTGGAACCAAAGCTCAAGACGGTCCCCGAGGGCGACTACGACGTCATACTCGGCCCGTACTCTGTGGCAGATGTCATAGACAACATGCTGGCGCCCCAGATGGGGCTGGCCCAGATATATTCGGGGACATCCTGGCTTCCGGCCGAGAGCACACCGGACGAAAAGGGCACGACCCTGCGGCGGCCGAAGCTGGGCGAATCCATCGCCGGCCCGGCAATCACCTTGAAGGAGGAGCCACACCTGGAGGGCGCCATGTGCAGCCGGACGTTCGACGACGAAGGCGTCCCGACGGCGCCCCGCACCCTGATAGAAAGGGGCGTCTGGAAGGGAGCGTTCTCCAACAGCTACTATGCCCATCTGTACGGTTTCGAGCCGCCCGGCAACGGCTTCCGGTTCGGCCCCCGGCCGGGCAGGATGGCCTCCGCGCCGATATCGAACTCCCCCACGAATCTGGTCCTCCAGCCGGGGGACATGTCGTTCGACGAGTTGATCGGGGAGTGTCGCGGCGACGCGCTTTACGTGCCGAGGACCTGGTATACCTATCCGACCCGTTACGGCGCATCCGGGTTCTCGAGCTCCAACCGCTCCACCGCCTTCCTGATACGGAAGGGCGAGCTGGTGCCCGTGGCCCCCAACGCTTTCAAACTGCGCGGCGATGCGGCCCGCGTTCTTTGCGAGGTCCGGGGCATCGGCCGCGAGGCCTCGACGGCGACGACCTGGTCGGCGAGCTTCTGCTCCATCGTGCCGCACCTGCTCACGGGCGGCATCCGGGTCGAGAAGCCGGCGGAATGAGGCGGTCCGCCGCTTGCCCGGGCAGGTAGAATAGTTCAAATATATCAGAGGACGTATTCCGGGGCCGGGATGGAACATGGCGGAGGCTGAGAAGATGAGAGAGGAACCCTATGTCTTGATGATGAAGCCCGGGATCTACTACTGGTGCTCCTGCGGCGGGACCGGCACCCCGCCGTTCTGCGACCTGTCCCACAAGGGGACCGGCTGCGAGCCCGTCAAGGTCGTCGTAGAATGGGAAAGGCCGGTGGTCTTCTGCGGCTGCCGGCAGAGCAAGGACAAGCCCTTCTGCGACGGGTCGCACCGGCCGGTCAAGAAGGAGCCCGAGATAAAGGTGCACATGAGAAAGGAGCCTTATCTCCTGGTCATGAAGCCCGGAAAGTACGAGTGGTGCTCCTGCGGCGGGACCAGGAGCCCGCCCTTCTGCGACGATTCGCACAAGGGCACCAAGTTCAAGCCCGTCAAGGCGGTCATCGACAGGGAAGGCCCGGTCGTGTGGTGCGGCTGCCGGCAGACCCATGACCCGCCCTTCTGCGACGGTACTCACAAGGCACCGGTCAAGAAGATCAAGATAAAGACGACAATGAGAAAGGAACCCTATGTCCTTCTCATGAAGCCCGGGACCTACTACTGGTGCGCCTGCGGCGGAAGCAAGACCCCGCCCTTCTGCGACGGGCACCACAAGGAGACGAAGAAAAAGCCCGTGAAGTTCGTCGTGGGGCAGGAGCGGCCCGTGGTCCTGTGCGGCTGCCGCGGGACCAAGGACCCGCCGTTCTGCGACGGGTCGCACGCGCAGAAGAAGAAGTGAATAACGACGGGTGAGCCGGCAAGCCGGGAAGCCGGTGAGCCGGGGGGGCTAGCCGGCGAGCCGGCAAACCGGCGAACCGGTGGTGTGGCTCGTTACCGGCTTTCCGGCTCACCGGTTCCCCGCCTTGCCCACCGGTTCTCCGGCTTCCCGGCTAACCGGCTCGCCCGATTTCTTTTCCCGCCCGCCCTCTTCACGGGCCGATTGCCCAGCGGTCGTCGGTCGTTGAACGGTCCGCTTCCTGGACACGCTGCCGCACTTGAGGCACGTCCAGATGGTCTTGCCCTCGCGCAGGCGCACGCGCAGGTTCCTTCCGGGCACGAGGAAGGCGCCGCATTTCTGGCAGACGCGGCGCTTGAGCCGGGCCGGCAGGCGGACGTTGTAGCGCATGCCTATGGACCGGGCCAGCGAGACGTAGCGCTCGCTGAGCGCGTCCGAGCCCTGGCGGGAGGCGCGCTCCGCTTCCGTGAAGAGGATGGCGATCCTCTCCGAGGCTATCTGGGCGTTGTCGCGCGAGCGGCGGCCGCTCCTCTGCCTGCGCTCTCCCATCGCACGATAATGCCTCCCGGACATGATATTGTTTATTATCGCGGAACCGGATGGTGCGGCGTGGAGGAAAGCGTTCGCGCCCGGCTGCCCAGAAGGGTCATCCACCTCTCGTCGGCGGGGCTCCTGTCCTATTACCTGCTCCCGCCCGACATGTACGGGGCCGGGTTCCCCCGGGAATTGGTGGTGCTCGCCTTTCTCGTCCCGGTGCTGGCCGTCGAGGCCTACCGGTGGGCGGGGCGGCGGAAGCTCCCCGGCCTGAGAGAGAACGAGGATAATCGCATCTCGGCGGTGGCGTGGGGCGCCGCCGGGCTGGCCGTGGCAATCGTGCTGTTCCCTCAGAAGCTCGTGGTGCCCTGCGCGCTGGGCATGGCATTCGTGGACCCGCTCATCGGCGAGCTTCGCCTCGGCTGGCCGAAGGGCTATCCATACCTCCCGCTCGCCGCCTATTACCTGATATGCTTCTCGGCCGGGCTCGGCTGGCTCCCCTCTCTCCTGGCCACGGTGGTGGCGCTGGCAGCCGAGGCGCCGAAGGTCCCGCAGGTGGACGACGACTTCCGGATGCTGGTGGCACCCCTGGCCGCCCTCTGGCTGTTGGCGCTGGTATTCGGCTAGGGTCCGGAGCCCCGGCAGCCGGGGGCCTCCTTTCGAGGGCGACTATTTAAAGGGAGAGTATATATACTCCCCACTTGGATACCCTATAATGGGAATGAATATGGTAGTCAAAATCCGCATCGAGAACGTTGTCGCGACGACCTCCGTCGGGGCCGAACTTGACCTCAAGGTCATTGCGCTTGCCCTCGACGGCGCAGAATATGAGCCGGAGCAGTTCCCCGGTATAGTCTACCGTATCAAGGAGCCCAAGACAGCCACCCTGCTGTTTCGTAGCGGCAAGCTGGTCTGCACCGGCGCCAAGAGCATCGAAGACGTCCATACCGCCATCAAGATCGTGATCCAGAGGGTTTCCGAGGCCGGCATCCGGGTCACCAAGGAGCCCAAGATAGTGGTCCAAAACATCGTCGCCTCCTCGGACCTCCAGACGGACCTCAACCTCAACGCCATCGCCATCAGCCTGGGCCTCGACCGGGTCGAGTACGAGCCGGAGCAGTTCCCCGGCCTCGTGTACCGCATCGACGAGCCCAAGGTCGTGGCGCTTCTCTTCGGCTCGGGAAAGATCGTGTGCACCGGCGCCAAGAAGACCGACGACATCAAGGTCGCGGTGCAGAAGATCTACGACGAGCTCAACACCGCCGGGCTGCTCAAGAGAGCCTGAGGGAACAGGGGTGGAAGGGTAGCAGGGTGGAAGGGTGCAAGGGACGACGAGCTTTACCCCCGGCTCGGTTTTTCCATTTTAGATGTTCCCCCTTCCACCCTTGCACCCTTCCACCCTTCCACCCTTCCACCCTTGTTCTTTGAATATATTTCCGATACCGTTTTAAATTCCCTCGCCGTTCGACCAGCCATGGCCATCAAGGCTGTGGCGACGGACATAGACGCCACGCTGACGGATGCGCAGCGGGTGCTCTCGCTGGCCGCGGCCGAGGCGCTGCGGCTCACCGAATCGTCGGGCGTGCCCGTCATACTGGTCAGCGGCAACGTACTGCCGGTATGTCACTCGCTTAACATGTACCTCGGCCTTTCCGGGCCGATAGTGGCCGAGAACGGCGGGGTGGTCTTCTGGAAGCGGGGCCCGAGACTGGAGCTGCTCAAGGACCGCAAGGAGGCCGACCGCGGCTTCCAGTACATCAACCAGAAATATCCGATAAGGAAAGTGCTCACCGACCGATGGCGCGAGACCGAGCTTGCAATCGAGGAGCGCGGGGTCGACCTGAAGCGGATACGCGCGCTGATACAGGAAGGCGGGTTCAACCTCTACGCCAATTCCACCGGATACGGAATCCACCTGATGGAGCCCGGCCTGAGCAAGCTTCGGGGGCTGGAGCTGGCGGCCTCCTGGCTTGGGATCGGCCTGAAGGACATCCTGGCCATCGGCGATTCCGAGGCGGACATGGAGTTCCTGGAGCATTGCGGAAAGAGCGGCGTCCCCGGCAACGCGCCCCCCGATGTGAAGGCGAAGGCCGATTTTTCGGCGATGCTCCCGTTCGGCGAGGGCGCGGTGGAGATACTGCGGCATTTCAAGGTCATCTGAGGTGAGACCACCGGTCTTCGCCGGTGATCGGTCATCTGAACCTGCATAACCCTTATTTAGTGTCAATACCGTGTGGAGTGCACGCGGTGATATGATGGCGCAGGACAACACATCTGGGGCAAAGCGCGAAGGACCGCAGCAGACCGGGCCGGCGCCCGCGGCCAATATCGCGGTGAATGCGGCCACGGTGAAGAGGCAGGCGGCAAAGGCTGCGGACAGGGCGCCACCGGTTAAAAAGCCGGCGGTGAAGGCGGACGCGAGGGCTCCAGCGGCAAGGAAGCCGGCTGTGAAAGCGGATGCGAAAGCGGTCCCCACGAAAAGGCAGGCCGCGAAGGCGCCATCGAAGGTTCTCAGCGCGAAAAGACCGGCTGTGAAGGCAACAGCGAGGCCATTTCCTTCGAAGAAGCCGGCGCCGAAGGCGCCGGCGAAGGCCCGGACCGTCAAGAGGTCAGCCGGGGCGCCGCCCGCGGCGGACAAGCGCCTCCCGGGGATGCGCGCCGCCGCCGGCGAGCTCTCGAGGGCGCTGGACGCCGTCGAGAAGGCCCGCGCCGCCCTCGAGGAGACGTTCTCCCGGGCCGCGGCCGGCAACCTTGCGCGGGCGCAGGGCGCCCTCGAGACGCTGCGCCGGCTGGCCTCCACCGGGCCGCTCCTGGACGTGCGCCGGCTCGAGCGCGAGCTCGCGGTGCTGGTCGAGGACGTAGGGGACCTCCGGGAGCGCGAAGGCAAGGGCCGCAAGCGGGACCTGCTCGCGGTGGACGAGTTCCTCGGCGACGCCGCGGCGCGCCTCGAGATGGCCGCCACGCCGGCCGCCGGCTCCCACCTCAAGTTGCTGTCGGAAAGGCTCTCCGGGCTGGAGGCGCTGAGGCGGAGCCACCAGGCCGCGGTCAACGAGCGCTTCCGCGCCCGGCTCGTGAGCTCCCGTAAGGTGCTCGGGACCCTGCCGGATTCCTGTGTCAGGCTCAATGAACGCGCATTGGGCTGCGTCGTGCGCGAGCTGGAATCGGCGCTGGCCCTTTCGAAGGCCTTCCCGGTGGGCAAGCTGCAGGGAAAGCCCGGCGACCTCTACGGCATCGACGGCCTCGTCAAGCGGCTGGACCGGCGGATGGCCCGGGTGCAGGCCCTGCTGGCGAGGCGCAAGGAGCCCTCCGACGGCTAACGGGTGACGGGATGGGCGCAGGCCAGCCGACCCTCGATGATCTCAGGGGCACCGACCTCTTCGCCCGGCTCCAGGTCTTCGGCCGCGAGCACGGCCTCGACGAGGGCCACGCCCTGCAGGTCACGCGCCTCTCCCTGGACCTCTTCGACCAGACCATGCCCTTGCACGGGCTGGGCGAGCCGGAGCGCAGGCTGCTCTTTTCGGCGGCGTACCTGCACGACGTCGGCATGTGCCGGGGGCTCCGGGGCCACCACAAGAGCAGCCTCGACATCATCTCGGCCGGAGACCTGGCCCCGCTGGGCAACCGGGAGCGCAAGATGGTCGCCGGCATCGCCCGCTACCACCGCAAGGCGCACCCCCGGCAGAAGCACGACCACTTCTCGTCCCTTGCGCCGGACGAGCAGGAAAAGGTCGCCCGGCTGGCGTCACTGCTGCGCCTGGCCGACGCGCTGGACCGTTCTCACGATGCAGCCGTCAAGGCCTTGGACCTGGAGATGTCGACGCGCCGCGTCTGCATAAGCGCGGTGGCCCGCCGCGAGCTTCGCGGCGAGGAGGAGGCCCTGCGAAAGAAGGGCCGGCTCTTCGAGGAGCTCTTCGGCCTCCGGCTCGCGCTGGAAACGCAGCGCCCGCAAGAGGGGCAATGAGGGGACCGCCCCCGATCGCGGAGCTCCGGCTCCGGGCGCGGGAGCTTTCGCCCGGCGGCTCGCTTTCGGAATCGGCGCGGGTGCTGCTCTGCCTCCGGGCCCGGGAGGTGGAGGCGGCCCTGCCGGCGGCGCTTTCGACGACGAGGCCGGGGCCGCTCCACGACGCCCGGGTGGCCGGGCGGCGGCTGCGGGCCGGCATCACGCTCTTTCAACGGCTCTATCCCGGCCGCTGGCACGCCACGGTCGAAGTCGGGCGCGCCGTCACGCAGGGGCTGCGCGAGGCGCGGGATTTGGACATCCGCCGGGCGCGCCTTGGGAGGCTTGCCCGCCGGCTCGGGGGGTCCAGCGGGGTCTGCCGGCGTCTGTTCTCGAGGCTCGTCGAGGAGGCGGGGGCGGACCGCAGGTCGCAGGTCGCCCGGTCCGATCTGGCGGCGGCCGCACACCCCGCCGGCGGGATGGGGCCCTTCATCGCCTCCCTCTGGAGGCCCAGCCGCGTTCGCACCGCGGACGCCGAGAGGTTTTCCAGCGTCTGGCTGCATTCCCTGGCGCTCATCACGCTCAACACGATGCCGATGGCCTCGGTGGAATCCCACGGAGGGGTCCAGCACCGGCTGAGGATACGGGGGAAGGCGCTGCGATATTCGCTGGAGATGATGCAGTGGCGGCTGGGCGAGGAGGCCCGCTGGCGGATAGAGGTCCTGCGCGGGGCGCAGGACGTTTTGGGGGAACTGCACGACCTCGACGTTTTCCTCGAGCACGTCCGGGGCGAGTCCGCCGGGTGCGATGCAGACGAGCGGGGCTGCCTGCGGGACGCCCTGGAATTGCTGGAACAGGAGAGGCGCCGGTTCTTCGGGCGGTTCCTCGACCTTCGGGCCGGCCTCGAGAAGGCCTGCGAGCCGGTCAGGTTCCCGTGACGGGGCCCCGCCACTGCCTGAAGTCCGCAAGGCCTTTCTCAAGCTCCTCGCGCAAGGAAGGGTCCACCGACCCACCCCGCAGCAAGGATTCGGCGAGGTCGGCCAGGGCGAACTTGAGCGCGGTAAAGGCCACGCGGTCCTCGAGCACGCCGCCGTCGAAGCTGTCGGAGAGGCGAATGTACAGGTCCGGACCGCGGCAGGATATGGAAACGGAGAACGGGCTGGCGTTGCTGAAGAAAAGGTCGAAGCGGCGTCCTTCCTCGGCGATCTCGGTGAACCGCTTCACGAGGTTCACCAGGTCGTCGGCCAGGAAGCAGCCGGTGACGTACTCCCGGTCGTCTATCATCATCTTGAACATCGTCTTGGGGCCAGAGCCTCCCGGCACGAGCGAGAAGGCGAGGCGGCCGATGGACATCGGGCTGATAATCGATGCAATGGTTTAATTGGTTTGCGGAAGGGTGCAGGGGTGGAAGGGTGGATGGGTGGAAGGGTGGATGGGTGGAAGGGTATAAGGGTGCAAGGGTCGGCGGGTGTGACGTAAACGGCACCATCGGGCGGAGGTCCAGTCCGTCCCCCCTTTTACCCCTCCACCCTTTCACCCTTCCACCCTTCCCTTCCCCCCTTCCACCCTTTTACCCCTCCACCCTTCGTTTCCTCTTCCCGTCGCAACTTTTAATGCCTCGGACGCGGTACCCCTGAAACGGGAAGGTAATCAACATGGACCTGGGGGGCGCCGGCAAGGAGAAGCTCAAGGAACAGGACGCGCTCGAATATGCCCGCAAGGTCAAGCGCAACGCCGAGATCGACCACGACGTCTCGATACTGCGGCAGAAGGCGGCCAAGAAGCGCAAGGAGGCCGCCTCGACCATGGAGAAGGTCAAGAAGCTCGAGCTCGAGGCGGTCACGCTGGAGAACCGGGCCTCGGAGCTCGAGAGGACCAAGGTCCTCTGAGCCCTATTTTTCGGGCCTCTGGTCCTTGAAAAGCCCCCGCAGGATGTCCTCGCGGGTGATGATGCCGACGACCTTGCCCTTATCCACTATCGGGATGCGGTTTATCTTCCTCTGCACCATCATCGGGACGATGTCCTCGACGAGGTCGTCGGGCTGGGCCGTCACGATCTTTCTGGTCATTATCTGGGACACCGGCACGTGCTTGACCTCGTCGAACGCCTTCAGGAGCTCCTCGTAGGCGACGCCCTCCTTGAACTCCATGCCGAACTGGTGGATGGACGGGTAGACGAGGTTGTACTTCACGTACTTGGTCTTGGTGGCGTTGAGCACGTCCGACTCGGTCACGATGCCCACTAGGCGGTTCTCGGCGTCCACCACCGGCGCCCCGTGGATGCCCGTGTCGGCGAACAGCTTGGCAAGCTCCGCGAGGCTTGTGTCCGGCGTGACCGTCCGGACCTCCCTGTTCATGATATCCTTTATCTTCATGGCCATCCAGCGGTTTCGGGATGAGGCCGCCCGCAGATAAAGATTTAGGCGAAATCTTTAAACGGGCCGGAGCAGATGTTTGAGCCGGCGAGAGCATGTCGGCTGCGGGCAAAAAGGTGCTGCTGGTCATCGCCCCGAAGGATTTCCGGGACGAGGAGCTGCTCGATACGAGGCGCGTCCTGGAATCGGCCGGGGCCGTAGTCACGGTGGCGAGCCGGACCACGGCCGAATCCCGGGGGATGTTCGGCGCCCGGGCGAAACCGGACCTGGCCCTCGACCGCACGCGGGCGACCGACTACGACGCCGTGGTCTTCGTCGGCGGCTCCGGCTCGAAGACATACTTCGACGACCCGTCGGCGCATGCGCTCGCCCGCGAGGCGGCCGGCGCCGGCAGGCTCGTCGGGGCCATCTGCATAGCGCCATCGATACTGGCGAGGGCCGGCCTGCTCCGGGGAAGGAAGGCGACCGTGTGGGACGACCGGGGCCCGTCCGGGCCTTTCGCCGGCAACCTGCGCGCCGGCGGGGCGACCTTCACCGGCGAGGAGGTAGTCCGCGACGGCAGGTTCGTCACGGCCAACGGTCCGAAGGCCGCGGAGAAATTCGGGAGGATGCTGGTTGAGAGCCTCGGCTAGCCTCCTGGTCCTTGGGCTGCTCTGCCTGGCAGCGTTCCCCGCCTCGGGCCAGAGCGTGAAACCGATAGTGGAGCTCACCGTGTCGCCGGCGGAGCAGTTCGTGAACGTCACCACTACCCCGGCCGAGGCCTCGTTCGACTGCACCGTATTCGTCGAGGGGCTGCCGCTGGTGCGCTACCGGGTGAATCTTTCGGCCTTCTGCGAAGGCTGGGAGACCCGCTGCGACCCCGCCCAGCTCACCGTCACCGGCGCCGCCAACAACACCTTCAGGGCGTTCATCACGGTCCCGGCGGGGACCCCGTCGACGCTGCAGCACCAGGTGGAGATCTGGGCCAACGTCAGTTCCACGGGGCTTCCGTTGGCCAACTGCGCCACCTATGCCCTGGTCAGCGTGTCGCCCTTGTACGGCGTGAAGGTCCGGACGGACACGACCGCGGTCAGCGTGGACGCCGGCAAGGATGTGGTGTGGCCGTTTTCGCTGGACAATACCGGCAACGGGCGGGACACGTTCGGCGTCACGGTGGTGAACTCCGCCTCGTTCCCGGGCTGGTCGGTGGTCTGCAACCGGACCAGCGTGTTCGTCGACGTCAACGGCTCCATCAACCTGAAGTACACCATCAAGCCGCCCGCGGACGCCCGGAACCAGACGGTGATACTGCAGATGCGGGCCTACTCCAAGAACGCGGCCTTCCAGAACCTCACGGTCGAGCAGAAGCTCGAGCTGGAGATATCCGTGAGGTCCGCCTCGCAGGGAGGCAACGGGAGCAAACCGCCCGACAAGAAGGCGCCCGGCGCGCTCGCGGGAGGCCTCGCCGTTGCGCTGGCCCTGGCCGCGCTGGCCGTCTCCAGGAAGCGGAAGTGAGGCCTTGACCAAGGTCAGATTGTTCTCCCAGCCGGCCGATTTCGAGCCGGTCCTCCGCGTGGACCCGGAGATATTCCCGAATTACACGCAGTCGGACGAGGGCCGCGGCATCCACCTCACCGATGTAGGGAAGGCGGCCTGGCTGACCGCCCTCAAGCTCTACCCGCGGGTCTCCCTGAGGCTCGAAAGCTACGAGGGCCCGGGCCACGAGTGGTCCCTCACGCTAGGCTTCCCGTCGGGTTCGCTGGCCCTGAGATGCGCCTGTACGCGCCGGAAGGGGGTGCAGCTGGTGCGCAGCCCGCGCAACTACATCGTCTCGCTGGACATCCATTCGGGCCGGCTGGCGGCGGTGCAGTTCGCCCAATCGTTCCGGGAGCAGCTGGGCCGCGATCCCCGGTGGATGGCGGAGCCGGATGACTTCACCGCCGCGTTCTCGGTATCGCCGCAGGATGCCGCGGCCGCCTGGACCGAGCTCCTTGGCGAGGATATCGCCGGCCATCTCAGGGCGCTCCACTCCGAGGTGCAGGCAGAGGCGGCCGACGCCGAAAGGGCCGGCCTGCCGGTGGTGGAGCAGGCGCGGGCGCTCCTGGCCCAGGCCGAGGTGGCTATTGACGAGAAAAGCTACGACCTGGCCATGAGCGTGCTGGAGACGGCCCGCGGGATGCTCTCGGACGCGCGGTCGCTGGCCGAGCAGGAGGGGCAGCAGCGCGAGCAGGCCTCGGACATGATATCGTTCGTGCAGACGGCAATACTGAAGGCGGCCCGCAGCGGCCTGGAGACGGCCCGGGCCCAGAAGCTGCTGGCGAGCGCCGCCTCCGCCCTTTCGGAGCGCGGCGACGGCGAGGCCGCGGCCAAGCTGGCCATGCAGGCGCGGAGCCTGGTGGAGCTGGAATCGCACAAGCGCGACCAGGCCCGGTCGGCCCTGGAGGCGTCGCGCTCGCTCATCGAGGACGCCCGGGAGAACGGCCTCGACGTCACCGGCGCCGCCCAGCTCTCGGAGAAGGCCGGGCACGCCATGGCCGGCCATAACTACGTGATGGTCCTGCACTACGCCACCACCATCCGCAAGGTCGTCTCCGCCCTCAAACAGGAGCACCGTCTCAAGCTCGACCGGAAGGAGGCGGCCGAATATGCCATCGACGCCTCGCAGAAGGTCCTGAACGAGGCGCGGCGCTTCGACTGCGACATGACGGTGTGCTCCCATCTGGTGAAAAAGGCGAACCAGGCGCTGGCCTCCGGCGACTACTCCTCGGCGCTGGAGCTGGCGGAAACGGGACGCGCCACGGCCGAGGAGGTCATGCGCAACTGCGCCGAGGCCATGGACGCCGTCCAGCAGGCCACGACGACCCTCCGCGACGCCGGCGCGTTCATCGACACGCGCAAGATAGAGCCGTACCTGGACCGCGCCTGGGATGCCCTGCGCTCCAACGATTACCAGGCGGCCAGCAACGCGGCCACGCTGTGCCGGGACATGATCGAGGTGGCGGAGGTCGAATCCGAGCCCAAGATAGAGGTCAAGATAGGCACCCGGAGCCTCAAGCCTGGCCTCTGGAACCGGGCCCGCCTGGACATCCTCAACGCCGGCACGGCCCACGCCCGCAACATCACCGTCAGGTTCAGCGGGCTGGTGGAGGCCACGCGCCTGCGAAAGATACTTTTCTTGCGCAGCGGCGAGGGCTTCTCGCTGGAGGTCGGGCTGAAGCCCGCCGGCGCCGGCGAGCTTGCCTACGACATGGAGACCTTCTGCCAGCGCGCGTTCGACGGCGTGGGCTACAGCTCCAAGGTGCACCGATGGCAAAACGTTTCCATTGATTCCCTCCCCGAGGCGCCCGACGAGGAAAAGCAGCTCGAGCGGCCCGGGAGGCCCAAGCCATCCGAGGAGCCGCCCGGGACCGTCATCGAGGAGGTCTACGTGGTCTTCCACGACGGGAGGCTCGTGCTGCACAAGGCGCGCCGGGACCGGCAGGAGGTCGACGAACTGAGCCTGAGCTCCCTGCTCACGGCGGTGCAGAACTTCATAAAGGAATCCTTCCGGTACGAGGCGGGCGGGCTGGGGAAGCTCGAGTTCGGCAAGCTCAAGATGGTGCTGGAGCACGGCCGGCTGATGTACATCGCTGTGGTCCTTTCGGGCCGGGAGCCGCCGGATTTGCGCGAGGGGATGCGCCGGCTCATCGAGGACATCGAGAGGACCAAGTTCGATTCGTCGGGGCTCTGGGACGGCAACATGACCGAATTCGAAGACGTCCGGCCGCAGGTCGAGCGTTTGTTCGAATTTTCCGGGCCGTAGGGCTCAGGCGCCTGCGTTGGGGCGCCGCCTCCGGCGTGCCACCGCGAACAGGGCAATGGCCGCCGCCACCAGGATCATCAATGCCAGCGAGATCCAAAGACCCGGGGCGGTCGGGCGCGGCTCGACCGCTAATGTCGATTGGCCGGTCGCAAGGTACCGGGCGCTCCTGCCCTCGACCAGCAGGACGTGCCCCAGGTCCGCCGGGGCGTCGGGCCCGGCGCGGACCTCCATCCGTGCCGATTCCCCGACCCGGATCGCCTTCGCGAAGATGAGGACGGAGCACCCGGCGGGCCGGTCCCGGGCGGAGAGCGAAATGTTGTCCGTGAGGTTGGGGTGGCCGAGGACCGTTATCCTGAACATCCGGGCCTCGCCCGCGGTCAGCCTAGCCTTC
>Ga0315291_10000453_pt1 | contig 53764 bp, 46 predicted proteins | sample YL17G12_20_MG_FD_203070 | JGI IMG/M metagenome (GOLD analysis project Ga0315291, IMG submission 203070) | Sediment microbial communities from Yellowstone Lake, YNP, Wyoming, USA - YL17G12_20 | ecosystem: Environmental > Aquatic > Freshwater > Lake > Sediment | place: USA: Wyoming | collected... | reverse complement strand
TTGATTGCGTATGTATCTCAACCCATATCATCCACTCCCTCTCCCTTTGGGAGAGGGAGAACAGCATTCATTTTTTCTTTAATCCATTACTTGGGTGAGGGCATGGCTCTTCTCGCCTGTCTCTCTTTTTTCAGCTTATAAACAAAAGCCAGGATTTCTGCTACCGCTTTATAAAGTTCACGCGGAACCTCTTGTCCCACAGCGGTGGTGTGATAGATAGAACGGGCCAGGGGCTCGTTTTCGACTACCGGAACGCGGTTTTCTTCCGCGATCCTTTTGATCTCCTCCGCCTGCAGGCGCTGGCCTTTTGCCAAAAGCAGAGGAGCTTTCATTTTTCCCTGAACATATTGTAAAGCAACGGCCAAATGGATCGGGTTAGTAACGACTACGTCAGCGCGGGGAACAGAAGACATCATTCGCTGGTAAGCTACCTGCCGCTGGAGATCGCGCATTCTCTGCTTTATCAGCGGGTCTCCCTCAAGCCGCTTGTATTCTTCCTTTATTTCCTGCCTGGTCATGCGCAGGTTCCTCATGTATTCCCAGCGGCGGTATAAATAATCAAGTATGGCCACGCCGATATAAAAAAGGCCGACTCTGATCGCGACATTATAAGCAATCGATCCGCCAAGAACCAGGGCATCCCAGGGCTGGCCGTCCATCAACACTACAACAAAGGGTAGATCGTCTCTGACCGCCAGCCAGGTGATATAAAAAACGATCAATATTTTAATTATGGATTTGATCGTTTCAACCAGGCCCTGCAGGGAAAAAAGCTTTTTAAACCCTTCAAACGGATTGATGCGTTCAAGTTTGGGCGCCAGGGGATCGGCGGCTACCACAAAACCGGTCTGCAGGGCTTCGGTAATCATTGCGGCTAAAAAGCCGACAATAAAGATCGGGCCGACCGCGAAAGCAAATCCCCTTATTGCCACCAGGAAGGCATATCCTACAATTGCGAGAGAAAAATCATGGGCGAAATCGGGGATCAGACCGAAAAGGGTGGTGGCCATGCCCGCGATCTCTCCCCACATGAATTGCGCCGAGAAATTGAAAACATAGTAGGTAACTAAAAGCAGGACAGCGGTTGTGATCTCCTTGCTTTTTGCCACCTGTCCTTTTTCACGCGCTTCGCGCAAACGGTGCGGCGTGGGCTCTTCCGATCTTTCTCCGCCTTCTTCCGCCATATTTTTATATCCTCAAAGCTACCATCAGCTTCAATAATTCTTCAGCCATTATTCCCAAAAGATTCGCCACATGTTTTACAAGAAGAGGCATTATAAAAACCAATCCCAGCAAACCGAGCACCGGCTTTACCTGAAAGCCGAGCATAAAGACGTTTACCTGCGGGGCCACGCGCGATACAATCCCAAAAGCAAAATCGGATAGGAAGATTATAAGAATTATGGGGCCGGCAAGCTGAAAAGATATAAGCCAAAAATTTCTCATTAAAGAAATCATCTGTTCCATGAGCATGGGAGAGGTCAGGTTGATCGCGGAGCCGGGAGGAAATAGCTTGAAACTTTGATTGAGGGCTGAAAGGAGCATGTGATGTCCGTTTGCAATCACGAAAACTGTGATGGCAATGTAAAAAGACATCCTGCCGATAATTGAAATTGAGGCGCCAAACAGCGGATCAAAAGCCGAAGCAACTGATAACCCCATCTGCAGATCGACAAACTCGCCTGCAGATTGAACGACGATGAAAATCAAGTTTGCGACAAAACCCATTAAAAATCCGATGACTACTTCAGTGAGCATGGCAAGAAAAAAGGTAATGGTTAAAGTCGGCAGTTTCTCAGGTTGTATGGGAACCACAAACCACATTACAGCAGCAAGCCATATAGCAAAAGCAATTTTGCCAAAAGCCGGAAAAGAGCGGGCGGAAAAAAGGGGAGCCATGATAAATATGCCGATTATTCTGGCCAGAACAAGAAGAAAAATTTCAAGCTGAAGATACGAGATAACCATTGTCTATCTGCTCATGGCTGGTATTCCCGCCCAGAGCGAAGTTGTAAAATCAATCATAAGCGAGATCATCCAGGGAGAGGTGAATGCGATCATGAGCAGCACCGCTATTACTTTGGGGACAAAGGTGAGCGTCTGTTCCTGGATTTGGGTCACGGCCTGAAAGAGAGAAATGATAAAACCCACAAGAAGCCCCACGCCAACGGCGGGCAAAGAAAGAAGAAGGGTCAAAATGACCCCCTGATACATTATTTGTACAACAAAATCTTGTCCCATAAAGTTTATCTAAAACTCATCAGCAGACCGCGAGTGATCAAATTCCATCCATCCACGAGAACGAAAAGCAATATCTTAAAAGGCAGAGATACCATGACCGGCGAAAGCATGAACATGCCCAGCGAAAGCAGGATATTGGCAACCACCAGATCGATTATAATGAAGGGGATAAATAAGAGAAATCCGATCTGAAACGCGGTCTTTAGTTCAGAAATCATAAATGAAGGGATAACTACGTAAGTAGGGACTTCTTCTGCTCTGGTAGGCGGTTTTATTTTGGCGAATTGCACGAATAAAGCCAGATCATTTTCCCGGGTCTGTCTCAACATAAATTGGGTTATGGGCTTCATGCCCACTTCAAAAGCCTTAACTTCAGTTAATTTTCCTTTTTGATAAGGTACAACCGCTGTATCATTTACTTCTTTCCATACCGGGGTCATGATAAAGACGGTCATGAACAGGGCGATGCCAGTCAGAACCGCATTAGGCGGTACTTGTTGAGTGCCCAGAGCGGTCCTTAACAGGGCAAAAACGATTATTATCCTCAAAAAGCTGGTAACCGAGATCAAAAAGAAGGGCACAAGCGAGATTAAAGCAATGGAGAGAATCATCTGCACACTGCTTGAGAACTGCGGGGAGGCCATGATCTGGTTTATGTTCATATATATTTATCTATGAGCGCTATGCTTTTGCCACTCACGCCGATCAAATATTCACCCTTATCGGACTTTACATGATAAAGCGTGACCTGCGGCTCAAGCCCCATTCGGTCTAAAACTTGAATGTTTGATCCCTTTGCGGTCAGCTTAAGCCGGGGAAGCAGATATTTTGCGGATAAGTAAATGAGCGCCAGGACAATAGCAAGTGACAGTGTTACCTGTATGATATAGCCGAACGTGACGATTGGCGTTTTTTGGAGGGCAAGCGCTTCGTATGTCATTTCAAAAGCAGGTTGGTAATTTTTAAGCCGTAATTGTCGTCAACCGCGACAACTTCTCCCTGGGCGATCAGCTGTCCCCCGACTTTAAGGTCGAGCGGCTCTCCCGCCAGACGGTTAAGTTCTATAATCGAACCTTCGGCAAGCTCAACTATTTCCCTCAACGTAAGCTTGGCGTGACCGAGCTCAACTGTTACCTGTATGGGAATTTCAGAAAGCGTTTTTTCGCTTATCTGTACCCCTCTTCCTTCTTCGCTCAATTCTGGAAAATGAACCTTTTTTATCTCCATTTTTAAATCTCCTCCTTTCCGCCAGAGGCGGATCCGCCTTCGGCGGAATTTTCTCCTTCTTCCTCTTCGTTCAGCTTAAATTCTTCCTCAATTTTTTCCTCCGGAAATTCTTCTTCCTCCAGTAATTCCTCTTCAGGAAACTCTTCTTCTTCAAATTCTTCCTCCGGCAATTCCTCTTCCTCGGCAAGCTCTTTTGAGATTTCCTCCTCAGGAATCTCCTCTTCAAATTCTTCCTCTTCTTCTTTTGGCGTCTCTTCCTCAACTTCCGGAGGAGGGGTCTCCGGCAGGGGAGGGGCGACTTTTATCTCTTTTTCTTTTTCAACTCCCACAACGCGCGCTATAATTTTGCCTTCCTTTACTCCCGGCTGGGCAAGAATAGTTATTCCATCTTCAGCCAGACGGATCTGTATCGCGTTATAAATCGAATTATCAAGCGATACCACATCTCCAATTTCAAGCTGGTAGATTTCGGAGCCTTTAAGTTCGGTTGAGCCCAAAATAACATCAACTGGAATGAGTGTTTTATTTAATATCTCAGCTTTTACTCTATTTAAGGCCAGAGGTTTTGGCTTTTCGGCCGCCTTGATCTTTTTTAATAAACTTTTAATTAAATTGCCTGAATAACCAATAATAATTTTGCCCTGTGTTTCACCAAATGACATTTCAACCACGAAATAAACAAAAGTTGAGGAAGCGCTGATATAGGGATCGGGAACAAAGTCCGGGGAGGCGACAATATCAAAGTGCGCGCCGGAGAGCGCGTTTTGAAAAGCCAAATTAAGTGAAGAAGCTAGATATTCAGAGAAGGCGCTTTGAACTACTATTTTTTCCGCTTCGGTCAGTTCAGCCCCCAGATTTTTTGTGTCACCGCAGCCCAGGCTTGAGTTGATGATGGTGCTGATCAGCCCCGTGTCAACGCAGAAGGTTATATTTTCATGGAAATCGATGACTTCAATTTTTCCCTGAAGCAGGGGGCCGGTGATGCTTTTTTGGAAATTTCCGTAAGTGCTTTGCATTGCTTCGATAGAATACAGCTCGCCGCCGAACCTGTAATTTATTTTTAAATTTTTGAGAAGATTTTCACCGAAGCGGTAATGGATAAGATGCGCTTCGTTGAGCTCATCATCAGAAAGGCGGTCAAAGCCGTAAAGCCCGACCTTGATTTTTTTAATAAGAGAACGGGCAGGTTTATAACTCGTCCAGTCCCCTAAAGCAGGGGACAGTTTCAGCGAGCGCCGCTGCGGCGCCATTTCCGGTTTAGATTTGTCGGCCATTAATTATCCTAACTTGCTTATGAAATTCGAAATGATATCCGAAGCCATCCTCACGACAGTCAAGTTTCCGCTCATGGCTCTTTGTAATTCAAGCGAATCAATTGTTTCACCAAGGTAAAACACATTAGATTGCTCTATATTTCCGGCCACGATTAATCCCGCCGCTCCTCCCGGAGCCTGCGGTGTCGTCGCTGATCCTGAGGCAGCTGTTTCGACAAAGGTGGTGCCGGTGGCCTGGGCAAGGCCGCTGGAGTTGGGGAAATAAGTCAAGGCGATGCGTTTGCCGGTCGAAGATCCATTAAGCAGTAATTCCCCGGTTCCCGAATCCCAGCTGTACTCCGTTGAATCTCCTGTCAGTCCCGTAATTGGGGCAAGCGATCCGCTTGAGTCCAAACCGTAAACCTGCATCCCGGCCTGGGTGACCAGGCTTCCACCCGATAAGGTAAATGATCCGGCGCGGGTATATTGGTAAGTTCTGCCACCGTCAGCGGAAACAATGAATAATCCCCGGCCGGTTATGGCCATGTCAATGCTGTTTGTCTGCGTAAAAGATCCCTGGCTCATGTCGACCCCAATGTTTGAGATCGCGGTTCCCTGCCCGAATTGTTTTGGATTTGTTCCTCCCAGGTTATCAAAAGTGGAAGCGGCCGTGCCGGAGCTTAATATTTTCTCAAAAATTGATTGAAAAGAAACATCCAATCTTTTATATCCGGGGACAGACATATTGGCGATGTTTGCGGAGTGTATAGACAGGGCTGAGTTGTAGGCTTCGATCGCATTCATCGCCTGGGTCATGACATTCAGCATATTAAATTACCTCCTATTCGGTGACTTTTATCAAATTTTCCGGTGGGACGGGCGTGCCGCCCACATTGATTAAAAGAATGCCGCCCTCAACAGACACGCTTTCAACTTTACCTGAAAACTGCTTGCCGGTTGTTGGATTGACTGCTTCCACGGTTTTGCCGATCAGGTTGGAGCGGGCGATCATCTCTAGAGCAGGCGATACCCCAGTGATATCCATATTTGCGGCCCCGCTAAACGCGTTGCCGAAAGCGGATGACTGATAAATGGATGAGGTCGAACCGAAATTAGAACTCTCCCCAAAAATCGAATTATTGCTGGTATTCTCGTCGCCGAAAAGAATGTCAAACGCGCTCATGTTCTGGGCCAGCAGCAGGGCGAAGTTGTCAGGATTTGTGTAGGGCGAGCCGGTGCGGGTAAACTTTGAGATATCTATCGTGCCGGTATTTCCGTACTGGCCGAAATTAACCGGGACGGTTGGAATGATTGTCATTTTTAACCTCCAATATTTTTATGTCTGCAATGTTTATTTTAGCATTTTTTAGGGCGGATTCAAGCTCCGATAAATTTTCTTCAAGGGACTTTTTTGTTTCGGCTTGGGCGGCGGCAATTTGCACTGAAACAAAGCCGTTTTTCAAGCTCAAAAGCAGGGTAAGATCGCCCAGGTTTTCATATGACAGGGACATATTTAATTCAGTGCGCCGGTTAATTTTTAAAATTTCGATCTTTTCCACGATCTCATCGATTAACATTTGAAGATCTTCTTTTGTTATTGGTTTAAATGAAGTTCCGTTTGCCAAACCGGGAGCGGGGATGGGGTAAAAGGGGAGGGGGGAGGGCAGATTTTCCTTAAATGTTTCTTTTGTTATCTTAAAATATGAAATTGTTTTTGTGTTTTCCTGCACCTGAGTTTTGATTTCTTTTTCCGTCTTGGCCGATTCCGCTTTTACTTTATCGGGTTCGCTGTATTTTTTTGGGACATTATCTTCAATTTCGCCGGCATTAAAGTCAAAATTAAATTCAAGAGGAATGATGTTGAATATTTTTTGAACTTCGGCCCAGGGGGCTATGAGGGAGATTTTTTTTCTTGCGGTTTCAAGTTCTGCGTCGAACGAGCCGTCCCCTTGTCTTTTTGCAGTATTATCCCTAGACAGGCCAGGGGATTCTATATTATTTACAGAAACATTTGGACTCACCACAAGTACCCCTCTTATCTATCGAAATATGAACGGTGGAACTTGTCATGGATTATAACAAAGAATTTAAGTTATAACAACCCTTTAGTTTTACGCCCAAAGTTGAGGTATAATTACCACTATGACTGCTCCAAAAGAAGTAATAGAACATGCAAAAAAAGAAATCAAAAGGTTGATTGATAATTATGAAGACCTGAAAAAATCCGGTGGAATAGAATCATTCAACGAGGATGAAACCTGCAGAAAATTTATTCTCCCATTATTTCATGCGCTTGGATGGGATACTGAAGGGAAGGAAATAATTGATGAGGTAACCGGTCAGAAATTAGCAGGCGGGCAAAAGAGAGTTGACTATTCGTTTAATGTCAGCGGCCAACCCATTATGTTCCTTGAAGCCAAACAATTAAGCGCGGATATTGATAATCCTCAATATGCCAGGCAAGCTATTAATTATGGTTACAGTAAAACGGTTAAATGGGTCGTCTTGTCTGATTTTGAAGGAATAATTGTTTTTAATGCCCTTCTTAAACTTAAAAGAGAACGTATTAGCGAGAGAACGGTTTTAAAGCTTAAATACACGGAATATCTGGATAGAATTGATGATTTGTGGCTCCTCTCCAAAGAGAGCTTCTTTAACGATAAACTGAATAAATATGCACAAAGCATAGGTCATATCACAAACAAAATCCCCATCAATGAACTTCTTTTATCAAAGCTTTTGATATGGAGAAACGAGCTAATCCACAAAATCTCCGGAGATAATGACGGCTTAAGCAGGGAAGAAGTTGCCGAGTGCGTCCAGCGGCTTCTAAACCGGCTTATTTTTATTAGAACCTGTGAGGACAGGAATATAGATCAACCCAATCTATTGAGAAACATAAGAAAAGAATGGCAAAGCAGCGACAAGCGGCTTTATAAAATGCTTCAAGAAGTTTTCAGAGATTTTGACGAAGGCTATGACAGCAGTCTTTTTGAAAAGCACCTTGTAGATACCATAAAGATAAGCAGTGATCTTTTGTATGACATTATCGGCGGGCTTTATGATGACCTTAAAGAAGACGTCGAATTTGATTTTGCGGTAATCGATGCCGATATGCTTGGAAGCATATACGAGCAGTATCTTGGAACGATTCAGAAGGGGGAAGGGGCGAAGGATAAGGAAAAACGCAAGCGGCAGGGGATTTATTACACCCCGAAATATATTGTAGATTACATTGTTAAGAATACGCTTGGCAAAGTGCTTGATGAACTGTTAAAAAACAAAGAATACGATAAAATCGGAAAACTAAAAGTGCTTGACCCCGCCTGCGGGTCAGGTTCTTTTCTTTTAAAAACGCTGGAACTTTTTGACAAGGCGTATGCGAACACACCCGAAGAAAAGGGTTTTCCTAAAATACGCAAACTAAGAGCATTAGCTAGCAATATTTATGGGGTTGATCTTGATACTCAAGCAGTAGAATTAACAAAACTAAACCTTTTATTAAGCGCGGTTTCAAATAAAAGAAAGCTACCTAATCTTGATAACAATATTGAATGCGGTAATTCTCTAATTGATGATCCAAGAGTTGCGGGAGATAAGGCATTTGACTGGAACAAGAGGTTTAAGGATGTGATGAATAACGGCGGGTTTGATGTGATTGTTGGGAATCCGCCGTATGTTCAATTATCTATGGAAGGCAATCTGTTGCAACAGACTAAAGATTATCTACTTAAGAGGTATTCTTCTTCGATGGGACGCTTAAACACGTTTGGATTCTTTATCAAGCTTGGAATTGACTTGCTTAATGATGATGGCTATTTGAGTTTTATCATTCCCAATACAATGTTGACCCAGGATTATTATGAGGAATTGAGAAAGATAATATTAGACTCGTGTTCCATTGACAGCATTGTCTCATTCGATGAGTTGCCGTTCAAAGAAGCAGTTGTTGAAAATGTGATTTTAGTATTACATAAGGAATCCGTTAAATCAAAAAGGATAGTAAATAATATTCATATTTTCGGTGTCAATGAACAGTGCCAAATAGTTAAAAAGAAAAACATACCCCAAGAATCATTTGTAAAAGCCCATAAGCACAGCTTTAACTTAAATCTTGCCGGCGGTTCAATATCTTTGAAAAATAAAATTGAGGTTGGCACAAAGCCATTAGGTGATTTTCTCGAAATAAATCAGGCTATAGCTCTTAAACATGAGAGGGATAAATGGGTTACTGATAAAAGGGTTGGAAAAGATTTAAAACCTTTATTAATTGGCGGCAAGAATATCAATCGATATTCTCTGCGATGGGATGGCAACTATTTAAAGTATGATCTAAAGGGAATTCATAGTTGCAAGAGGCAGGATATCTTTTTGAGTAAAGAAAAATTGTTTTTTAGAAGAGTATCAGATAGATTAATTGCCACGCTTGATAATAAGCAATATTATGGACTTCATACATTGGTTGTAATGAACTTAAAAAATGATATCAAATATAATCTTAGATATTTCCTTGGATTATTCAATTCCTTGCTATTAAATTACTACTATCATGTTTCATATGCATCTACAAAGACGGTGTTTTCTGAAATTGGGGCTAGGCAGGTTGCCAAACTACCCATAAAAACATTAAACCTTAACAATTCAAGCGAAAAGAAAACCCATAATGAAGTCGTAAAGTTGGTTAATAATATGCTTGAGCTTAATCAAAGGTATGTCAAAGTAAAAGATAAGCAAACCACTGAAACCGAACGACTGAAAAGGAAAATCGAGGAGACTGACAAGGAAATTGATCAGCTTGTCTATAAGCTATACGGCCTGACGGAGGAAGAGATAGGGGTGGTGGAGGGATAAAAACATGGCAAAACAGCAAGTAAAAATCAATAAAGCAGATGATTTGCTTAGATTTGAATGGCAATTATTAATGTCAATTAACGAATCAGGCCGAGGGATAACCACATCTCTATTAAGTTATTTTATAACTCTAAATCTTGGGATTTATGGTGGTATAGCATGGGTGGGATACAACGCAGGTTTCAATCAAGATTGGAAATGGATATTATTGATGCTCTTAGGTACGATATTATTAATTCTTAACATATCAATATTTCAGATATATCTAAGAAATTATTTATATGCAAGCGATAACTGGAAGCAGGTTGAAAAGATAAGAAATTTCCTTATCAATAATAAAGAGCCCGAATGGCGGATTGAGGAATTCAAGAGAAGCTATAAAGATCCATATAAAGGTCTAACGCATAAAACGTTTTCGTTTGTGATTTCCTTCTTTACTGCCGCATCTTTTTCTTTGCTTATAATATTTATTGTTTCTCGGGAAGGGGTTGCTATAAAACCCGAATATATTTTGTTGTTCATAATTGTTTTTGTAATTACATATTCAGGATTATATATAAACTCTCAAAACAAAGTACCCGCCCTTATTGGGATGAAAGATTGTTGATAATGGGATTAATAGAGGGGGAGATAAGGATTGTGGGGGAAAGTTAAATAAAATGGAAATAGATAGAAATTCGACTCTAAGCTTTTTAAATAATGCGGAACAATATTTTGATGCTGCTCAAATTATTGTAAAGAATAGGCCTGTCGAAACCGAACTCATCACAGTTAAGCTTTTTCTGTTATGCCATTCATTTGAGCTTTATCTTAAATCATTTCTTCGAGCTAAAAGTTATTCAACTGAAAAATTAAAAAAGGAATATGGGCATAACCTAGAAAAGCTTTTTGTCTGTGTTGTTAATCTTGGATTAGATATCACAGGATTAAGTATTGATGACGTTAAACAGCTTAATTTATATTATTTATCCAAGGACCTAGATTATACAGAAGTCGGATATAAACAATATGTTATTCCGGGAGAGTTTCTTAATGTTTTACAAGGCATTGCCAAAAATATCAGGGAAATAATTACGATAGAAGAGATTTGATCTGAAGAAGATAAGCTTGGCGGAGGAGGAAGTAGGGGTTGTGGAGGGGGAAATAAAAAAATGATATTTATAAAAAGAAATGAAAATATGGCAAAGAAGTTGGCGGAAGTATGAGGGAAGCAATAGGCGCATTATACAATTCTGGTTGCCACTACAACAAAGCCGGAGTTAATATAACAAGTTAAAGGTAAATTGAAAATAACAATAAGGAATAACAAATACAAAAATATTGATTCCCACCTATATATTGCTGTAAAGAATAATGAGCAGCCAAAAGGGTGGTTTAAAATAAGGCAAAAATATACAAAAGGCATTCTTCGTAAATATAAAACGCAAGAATTTGATGCATTTCATTCTGCCACTTTATTAAAGCTCTATCAGGCACAACTCATACTGAATGTCCATATTATACCCTTGTTTAAGCATAACCCCGCATTTTACTTTACTGAAAAATCTAAACATATGCATTCGAAAGAATTATACAGCAAACATGTTATTAACAGATATCTTTACTTAGGAGCATTTTTTTGGTCTTTATGTGGCGCGTTAGACAATCTCGCAAATGAGATATGTGTCGCCATGCGTTGTAGCAAAAGAAAAATGCACTACAAGCAGCTGGCAACTATTAAACTTAAGCGTTTTGATCGCATAATTAAAATAATAAATGAAAAGAAAACTACTGCAGTAATGGACCAAATTCATGATTTCCGCAATCTATTGTCTCACAACGCTCAATTCTTGCATGTTGTTGGGTGGAAATATGATAAGAATGATAGACATAAAAATTTCTTGCCTAAACTGACTGGCACTTACCTAGTTGGGAAAAAGCTGGAGAAATTGACTTCGCTGTTTGCACAAGCAAGACAAAATAAAGACAAAAGGGCTTATTTAAAGATTAGACGCAGATATTGTTATTCAAAATCAACGATTGAAACATGTCATGGTTATTACTTGGAAACCAAGAAATTAATTGCTCGAATATATAATAAAATATGATTATCAAAGGTTATTGTGGGATTAGGGCGGCAGAGAAAAGAGCAAGGATGCTTACGGTTATCTTATATACATTTCAGTTCTCAACTATTAGGATGGGGGTGGGGAAGGGATAAGGAGAAGAATTAGGAATGAGGCGCTTAATCACACGCTATCTCTGGGAATTAATAAGTCCTGAAATCATTTTTGACAGTTCTTCAAGCTTGCCATAAAAACCTGCCTTTTTAATATCATCTATCAGTCCCATGTCAAACAGGATATCGATTATAGCCACACACTCAAAAACAGATCCACGCGCAATAATATAGAAGTTCTTTTTATCCGCCCTAGAATAGCGTCCTGCCCCTTCGGCAATGTTTAGCGGGATCGAAAGTGCTGCTCTTTGCAGTTGGTCAACAAGGCGCGGATGAGCGTTTTTCAGGCCAGTCAACAACTCAGATATTTCTTTAGTGAGTAGTTTGGCTTTTATGTAAACATCAAATTTTTCAAAATCAAACATAACTTGCCCACATTCTTATTCCTAAATTCTCGCCGGGATAGGGAGAGAAATGAGACCTGCATGCTTTCCCTTTACAGGAAGAGGGATAAGAATTAGGAATGAGGGAAATTTTGCTGCGTAATGTATCGCCGCCTCATTCCTATCCCTAATTCTTCATTCCAAAATTTTGCGCAGCAAAATTTATGCCGCGGGGGAGACTCGAACTCCCAAGCCTTTTGGGCATACGCACCTCAAGCGTACGTGTCTGCCAGTTCCACCACCGCGGCACTTCGACTCATTTCATTCGCTCAGTGCCGAATGCATTGATTGCCGAGTTTGGAAAATCCCGAGCGCAGTCGAGGGATTCCACCACCGCGGCATCTCGACTTCGCTCGATGCGAGCTGATCTTAATGCCTCCGCCACCTCTTCCATCTTCATCCCCCGTGACCCTTTGACCAAAATTATATCATGCGGCCTGATGAATTTCTTTAAGTATTTTATGAGCTTCTTCTTATCTTTCTCCGGCTTCGCGGATCCGGGCCAGAGGGTTCCGAAAGTAAAAACATAATCGATCTTTAATTCTTTAGCCAGCCGGAATATTTTTTGATGCGCTCGCCGCGACGCGGCTCCAAGCTCCAGCATATCTCCAAGCACGGCGATCTTTCTTCCGGGCATTCCCGCGATCGTCCCCAAGGCCGCTCTCATCGATTGCGGATTGGCGTTATAGGTGTCGTTAATGATCTTTGTTTTATCTTTTAAATTGATCACCTCCATCCGCTTGCTTGAAGGATGGAAAATCTCAAGGCCTTTTTTGATGGATTCTTTTTTGATTTTTAATATTTTCACGACCGCAATCGCGGCTAACGCGTTGTAAATATTGTGTTCACCGGGGATCGGCAGTTCGATCCCTTCGAGTTCCTTCGGCGTTATATCCGCTTTTTCCAATATACCGAATGTCGTAACGAGTAACGAGTAGCGAGTAGCGAGGTTTTTTAGATGCTCGAAGAATTCGTCATCCTGATTAATGACCGCCCAATCCTTTTTGCCCAAATATTTAAAGATCTCGGCTTTTGCCTTCGCAACATTCTTTTTTGTTTTAAGATGTTCAAGATGCGCTTCGCCGATGTTGGTGATAACGGCGATATTTGGTCTTGCGATCCCTGCCAGTTCGGCTATCTCTCCCAGTTTCTGCATTCCCATTTCAATGACCGCGGCCTTATGTTTTTTGGTAAGCTTTAAAAGAGTCAGGGGAACGCCGATCTCATTATTGTAATTCTCTTCATTTTTCAGCACAGTCATTTCGCAGGATAGAATAGAGGCGATCATATCCTTGGTAGTTGTTTTGCCGACGCTTCCCGTCACACCGATGACAGGTATATTAAATTTATTTCTATGATGAGTAGCCAGTGTCTGTAGAGCTTCAAGGCCGTCTTTTACGTCTAAAACTGACGCTCCTTTTTTGATCGCCTCCGAAATGAACTTCCGCCCATCGAAATTCGGCCCTTTTAAAGGAATAAATAGTTCTCCCGGCTTTATTGTGCGGCTATCGATTGAAACTTGTTTTCCCCGCGCGGCTTTAAGGATTTCTTGAAGAGACAACATGATTTTATTATAACAGAATCGGAGTGAAATTTGAGTATTAAATTAAAGATAATATATTTAGGAAAACGAACTATGGTGACGATAATATGGTAGCAATAGGAAGTGTTAGGCTTTTGCCGGGAAGCTCTGTGCCAAATATTGACATTGCACGGGCTGGTACGGGACCAAAAACAACCGCTCCTCAATCACCTCAACGAAGAATAGTTGATCGGAATATTGGATTGAAGTTGATAGAAGGGGGTGGAGGTAGTGGTGTGGTGGGGGAGATGAGATATCGAGGTCAACCCATTTCGGATAAAATAAAGATGGGGACGGCACTAGTTGTTAATAATAAAATTAATATTAGCGAATTTCCCAAAATTGATTTAAAAATCGAAGCGGAAGCACAGGATAAAGATGTTGATGAGCTGGTAAATGCAACAATAAATGCGACTAATGAGGCCTTTGATGAAGCTATCGCCAAACTGGCAAAAAGTAAAAATCAGATAATTTCTGGGCAGAAGGATCTGTTAATAGAAATAAGAAGGGAAATCATTAATATAATTAGAAATAAAAAAGTTAATGCAAGCTGGGCTATACAGGAAGTCTTAGAATTATTTTCCGGAAACAAAGATTCAAGCGATCAAAAAGCAAAAGGTGATTATTATGATCTTTATGCATTCCTTGCGACCATACTTGCCATCAAACACGGGAAAATGATAAATATAAAGGAAGAAATTGATCGGTCCGGATTGCAAAATGTTATTTTAGTTGTTCATAATATCCCAATTACTGAAGACTGGATAATTGACGATAGAAGAATTATCGGAGTTATAAAAGAAAAAGGAACTTTTATGGATCATTTTTCAATTTGCATGCGGGATCATGAGAAGAGCGGGATTATAGTAGAAGGAATTGCGGGTAAGATCGAGACAGGACAGACAGTTATTATTAAAGGAAGGACAAGGGAAGGATCGGGGGAGGTAATTGTTAATCCTTTTGCAGATACCAGGCAGAAATACAATGAATATGTGAGGCGCCATCATGTTGTTTCAAGAAAGCTAAAAAAACTCCGTCATATGAAGCCCAGATTTATCAAAGGGCATGTGGTGGAAATGGCTGGAAATATTCGCTCTCCTGATGAAATTGAATCATTAAGAAAGCATGGTATTCGGAAAATTGGATTGGTAAGAACTGAATTCTTTTTCATTGAGAAACCAGATAAATCAAAAAGAGAAGAGGCGCCAAGCGTAGATGAACAGGTAGAGTTTTACAATCGAATAGCAGCTTCAGCCGGTGATGGAAATGTTATATTCAGAACAATCGATCCCGATATAGACAAACAATTTCCTTATTTTAAGGATTTGGTGATAGGGCAAAAAGGTCTTGGATTATGTTTAACCAACAAGCAGTATTATTTTGCGTTTAAGGATCAGCTTAAAGCTTTATTGCAGGTTCGAGGTAAAATAAAAGTTATGTTCCCCCTTGTTAGAAGCCAGGAAGAATTTGAAGCGGCCATGAGGATTGTTGAAGAGGTAAAGAATGAACTTAGAGGGGAAGGAAAAACTGTTAATAAAAACATAAAGTTTGGAATAATGGTTGAACATCCCGATATTTTACCTTTTCTCCCGTTTTTAATTAAACATAAATTATTAAGTTTTTTGAGTTTGGGAACCAATGATTTGACGCAATATATTTCTTTGCTTGATAGATATGATCAAGAAGCAGCAAAAGACTTTGATGAGCTTAGTCCTTCTATTATTCAAGCAATCAAATCAACAATAAATATAGCCATAGATGAGGAGAAAGAGGTCTCTTTGTGTGGTGATATGTTTAGAAATTGGCGGGCAATGCTTGTGGTTTTGGGTTATGGATTAAGACACTTTAGTATTAGTACAGATAAATCTGATTTGGCCAGGAAGATTATATTAAGCGTTTATTTTGAGGACCTTCAAGAGCTTGTTAAAGAAATAGAAAAAATAAAAACCTCCAGAGGAATAAAAAAATTCATAGAGGATTTTACCAGAGAAAAAATTAATTCCGGCAGATGGGCTGGCTTAAAAAGCATAAGAGAAAAGCTTTTTGAATCTGAAGATAAAGGGCTTGATGTATAATTGTATTACCTGACATCCGCCGATTCAAAAAATGCCTTATTCGTCTTGAACTGCTTTAACCTTTCTATCAGTTGTTCGGTCGCATCCGCGGTCTCGTAACTGTCAAGTATCTTGCGCAGCAGGCGAACCTTGCCCAATTCCTGATCCGAGAGCAGCAGTTCTTCCTTTCTTGTCCCCGACATCTTGATGTCAATTGCCGGGAATATCCTTCGATCGGCAAGTTTGCGGTTTAAGTGCAGTTCCATGTTTCCCGTTCCCTTGAATTCTTCATATATAATGTCATCCATGCGCGAACCGGTTTCAACCAGCGCGGTAGAAAGGATAGTCAAGCTTCCGCCTTCTTCGATGTTGCGCGCGGCGCCAAAAAATCTTTTTGGCCGGTGCAAACTGGTCGGGTCAAGACCTCCGGACAATGTCCTTCCTGATGGAGGAGACACCAGGTTATAAGCCCTGGCCAGCCTGGTCATTGAGTCCATTAAAATCACAACATCTTTTTTTGCCTCAACCACCCGTTTGCATGATTCAAGTAAAAGTTCGGCGATGTGGATATGGGTTTCCGGCGGCTCGTCAAATGTAGAAGCGACCACTTCGCCCTTTACCGACCTTATCATATCGGTGACCTCTTCCGGCCTTTCGTCAACCAATAAAACTTTGATGATCACTTCCGGGTTGTTGACGGTGATGCTGTTTGCAATATTTTTTAAAATTGTGGTCTTTCCCGCTTTTGGAGGAGAGACGATCATGCCGCGCTGGCCGGCGCCGATGGGAGAGAGCAGGTCGATCAGCCGTGAAGCCATCGGACATCCGGGATGTTCAAGCACGAATTTCCTGTTCGGGAAAATGGGCGTTAAATTATCAAATGGAACACGCTCCCTGGCCTGTTCGGGGTTGGTATTGTTGACCGCTTCGATTTTCAGCAAGCTGTAATATTTTTCTCCTTCTTTCGGCGGGCGGATCTGGCCGGACACCAGGTCGCCGTTCTGCAGTTCAAATCTCCGGATCTGGGTCTGCGAGACATAGATGTCCTCGCGGCTTGGCAGATATCCGCTGGTCCTTAAAAAACCATATCCCTCCGGCATGATCTCCAAAATACCTTTGGCAAAGATATTTCCGCTCTTTTCCGTCTGCACCTCCAGGATTTTAAAGACCAGATCATGTTTCTTCAACTGCTTGTACCCGGGAATGTTAAGATCCTTCGCTATTTCATATAGTTCCGGTAAAGTTTTTCCTTCTAATTCTACGATATCCATTTGTTTTCCTCCTTATTTTTGTTTCCCTCACCTTCTATCTTCCTCTCCCAAAGGGAGAGGAAGAACATAGAGTTTCCTCTATGGTTCCCCTTCTCCATCATAGATGGAGAAGGGGACAGGGGATGAGGATCTTCCTGCCGAGACGGAGAGTCGAACTCCGATGGGTGTTACCCCACATGAACCTGAATCATGCGCGTCTGCCAATTCCGCCATCTCGGCATTTTTATGCCGCTGGTCGGAGTTGAACCGACACGAGGGATCAACCTCACGTGATTTTGAGTCACGCGCGTCTGCCAGTTCCGCCACAGCGGCAAGTTTATCCTTCAGTGAAAACACCCATTTTGCGATACTTTTGATAGCGATTTGCTATTAGTTCGCGGGGCGACAATTTAATAAGCTCATCAAGATATTTCAAAATTGCGGTTTTAATGTTTTGCGCCGCAAGTTCGTAATTATTTTGCGCGCCGCCTATCGGCTCTTTTATTATCTCATCAATCACGCCTAATTCCAAGAGGTCTAAAGCTGTGATCTTGCTTTTTTCCGCCGCTTCGGGAGCGCGGCTTGAGTCCCTGAACAAAATAGACGCGCAGCCTTCGGGTGAAATAACCGAGTAAATCGAAAATTCAAGCATCAAAACACGGTTGCCCATTCCTATGCCCAGCGCACCTCCGCTTCCGCCTTCTCCGGTAATGATTGTTATAAAAGGAACGCTGATCGCGGCCATCTCCCTTAAATTCTTGGCGATCGCTTCCGCCTGCCCGCGCTCTTCGGCCCCAATGCCGGGATAAGCGCCGGGAGTGTCAATAAAAGAGATTATTGGTTTGTTAAAACGTTCAGCCAGGCGCATTAAGCGCAAAGCTTTGCGGTAACCTTCCGGATTGGCCATGCCAAAGTTCCTGGCGATAAGCTCTTTTGTGGTATGCCCCTTTTGATGCCCAATAACAACAACCGGCCTTTTATCCAGCCGGCATATTCCTCCGACCATTGCTAAATCATCGGCAAAATTGCGGTCTCCGTGCAGTTCCACGAAATCTTCAAAGATGAGGCCGATGTATTCAAGGGTGGTAGGGCGCCTGATATGCCGGGCAACCTGCACTATTTGAATGGGAGAAATTTTTGAAAATATTTCCCTCCTTAAAGTTTCAATGCGCTTGTTTAACATTTTGATTTCTTCGGACATGTCAATATCGGTGACTTTTTTAAGCTCATCGATCTTTTTATAAAGTTCCGCTAAAGGTTTTTCAAATTCAAGCAGATTTTTATCGTTTCTTTCCGCCATAGTTTATCCCGCAAAAAAACTTACAGTTTTTGCCAGTAAATTTTTCATATCTTTTCTTTCACAGACAATATCCACCATGCCGTGTTCGAGCAGAAACTCTGATCTCTGGAATCCAGGCGGCAGTTTTTGCCTTATGGTCTGCTCAATCACCCTTGGGCCGGCAAAACCGATAAGCGCGTTGGGTTCCGCGATATGTATATCTCCAAGCATGGCAAAGCTTGCGGTTGTCCCCCCCGTTGTGGGATCAGTCAGTCCTACGATCAGAGGGATTCCCTGCTCCCTTAATCTTTGAAGGGCGGCGGATGTTTTGGCCATTTGCATCAGGGACATGATCCCTTCCTGCATGCGCGCTCCGCCGGAACAGGTAAAGATTATAGCCGGGATCTTTGCCTCGATCGAACGCTCAACCTGGCGGGCCACTTTTTCTCCAACCACCGATCCCATGCTTCCTCCCATAAACGAGAAATCCATGACTCCAAACGTTACCGGCAGGCCGTTAATTTTTCCCTTGCCGCAAATAATCGCTTCATTGACGGATGATTTAAGCATGGCGTCCTCTAACCGCTTCTGATAGGGTTGAGAATCGGTAAACTCCAAAAAGTCACAGGATTTTAAATTCAGGTCGGTTTCTTCAAATGACCCTTCATCCAGCGTGATATTGATTCTTTCACGGGATGAAAGCCGGAAATGGTATTTGCATTTTGGGCAAACCTTAAGATTGACCTCCAGTTCTTTCACATAAATTGTGGCGCTGCAGCTGTGGCACTTGACCCAGAGGTTTTCCGGAATGTCGAGCCTTTTTGCTCCGGCTGTTCCGGGGACATCCTCTTTTTTCTTGCGAACAAACCATTCGTGTATTGAAATTTTTGCCATGGAATAAATTTTGTGCGGGTACGGAAGTTATTGCGCGAAACTCATATTTTGTGGTATCATTATATAGTCAATCGTTAGTGTTGTCAACAAATAGTTTGAATCCTCATTCCCTGACCCCTTCTCCATCAAAGATGGAGAAGGGGAACTATAGAGGGAACTCAATGTTCTCCCTCTCCCTTTGGGAGAGGGAGATAGAGGGTGAGGGTTAAAAAGGAGTAAAAATGGCAAATATAAAATCAGCGATTAAGAATATCAGGAAGTCGCAAAAAAACAGGCAGAGGAACCTTTTTTACAAGGAAAGGATAAAGAAGCTGATCAAGTCTTTTAAAATCGCTGTCAAAAAAAGCAAGGATGAAGCGGTTAAAGTATTCAAAGATCTTGCTTCCGCGCTTGATAAAGCCGCGCTAAAGAAGATAATCCACAAAAACAAGGCCGCCAGGCAGAAATCGCGGCTTTTAGCTCTTTTAAAATCTAAATGATCCACATCCATGCTTACGCCAAGATCAACCTTTATTTAGAGGTGATCGGCAAGCGGGAAGACGGCTACCATGAGATCGAATCGATCATGCAGTCCATCTCTTTATCTGATACGGTTTCCCTTTCAAAATCGGAATCCGGAATCGAAATTGTATCTTCTGATCTAAGAATCCCAACGAACGAAAAAAATACCGCTTATCATGCGGCCCAATTGTTTTTTGATAAAACAGGAATAAAGCAGGGGATAAGGATAGAGATCAAAAAAAATATTCCAATTGCGGCCGGCCTGGCCGGCGGCTCTGCTGATGCCGCGGCTACACTTTTCGGCATGAACAAATTGTTCAATACCGGCCTTTCAGAATCCGATCTTCTGGTTCTTGCGGCTGATGTCGGGTCGGATGTTTCTTTTTGTTTAGTTGGCGGGACCTGCCGGTGCCGGGGCAGGGGAGAGCTGGTTGATAAAATAGCCGATCTGCCTCCAACCTGGTTTGTTCTGGTCAAGCCGGATTTTGGCATTTCCACAAAATGGGTTTATGAAAATTTTGATCTAGTCTTTATAAAAGAAAAACGATTAGTTGGCACCCATGTTCCGACCACTGCTATACATTTATATAATGATTTGGAAAAGGTTGTCATCCCGAAATATACGGTTGTTCAAGATATAAAGAAGAAATTAATTCAGTTAGGATGTTTACAGGCAACTATGACCGGCTCCGGCCCGACGGTTTTCGGCATGGCAAAAGATGAAGGCGCCGCCAATAAGATTTTTCAGGAGATGAAAAAGGAATATCCGCAGAGTTTTCTGGTTAAATCGGCCAGCTCGGGATTGATGGTTTAGATAAACAAAAAAGCGAGAACCCTCCTTCGTCCCGATAAATCGGGACTTCGGCGGGCAAGCAGGCTCTTCCGTCTAGGCAGAAATTGCTTCCTGAAAGATTTTCTGACTATCAAAACCCGCGGCAATCAGAGATTCGATCAAGCGCTCCTGGCGCCAGGCAAAGCCGCCCGCATACCGGCTGTCAGCCTGGTGGGTCCAATCGAAATCACCAAAGTGCGCCAGCTCATGCGTAATATAATCCATTAATTTATAAAAGAATGTTTCCAGTTGTTCAGCGGAAACCTCCGGCTGTCTGCGCAAATTTGCCCACTTCTCCAGCAGGGCAATTGTTTCCGCGCAATTAACATGCCATCGGAACTCGTTACTCCGTGGATTAAAAGCACAAACCTCTTCATCGTTGCCATTGGCCGGTATAATGGCCACGGTATCGTAGAACTTCCCCATCGCCTTAACAATAATTTGACTAAGGACAATAAAAGATTCCTGATCATCTGGAGACAATGTTTTTAACGCTCTAGCCTGTGCTGCTGCGGTGACGGCATCATGCGCGGGTGTTGGCACAATGCCTCTGACTTTTCTGGCTTCTTCCACCCGTCTTTGTACTCTGGGATCTAAAATTTCTCCGTCAATTTTCTGTTCTCCCCTGCCCAAAGTCTGCTGGCGAAGGTCGCTTAATGAGGCGCAAGTGCCGTCGCTGAATTCCACGTTCAATAAAGCCATCAATTTAGTCAAGGCAAAATTATCCGCCTGGTATTTGGCAAAATCAACTTCCTGATAATTTCCCTGATTTATCTTATCCGCGTCTTCCCTGATCTCTTCAGCAACATTTAAACCAATATAATTACTATACAAATAATCTTCCGGCAATCCCGGCACCGTATTGCGTCCCTGTTCAAAAAAGAGCTTGACGGCGGCTTTCATATGCGCCAGCGCGACCGCTTTTTGGAGGGGCTCGCCGTGTTGATTAAGATTAGCCACATCATTTCTGGTGCGCACCAGCTTCAGCCAGCGCGGCAGATCAATAGAGCGCCGCTCCCGGCTAAAGACCGATTTAAGTTGTTCCGGCACAAGTTCCGTGTAAAACCCGTCCAGCTCCCTGACATACAAGTCATTTTGAGTTACTGCTTCCGCGCCTGCCTGGCTGAAAAATAACGCCACCTCGCCCTGGCCGTAAGCAACTGCCGCCGCTTTCTGTCGTTTAATTTGGAACGGCTTCCCCTGAAAAGTAATTTCCACGCCGCCAACGTAACCCAGGTACCTGTAAACAGCGTCCTCCACAAAAACCGCGTTAATTTCCGTGAAATTGCCGCGGCTCCGGTCATAATACTTGATTTTCTCAATGCGGGTGACCTTGTTTTCCGGCCTCCCCCACCGCTCTTCAAAGCCAGTCAGATTGATTCCGATTAATTCGCCCTGATCATCGCGTTCCGCCTTAAAACAGACATAATGAACTCTGCCGTTGCCGGTTGAGGTTGTCAGACGCACTTCGTCAAAATCCGCAAACAAAGTATAAAAAGCCCGGCCATTATCGCCCACTAGAAAATCCTTTCCCTGCTTGCTGGAATCATTGGGCGAGAGCAGAAAGTTAATTATGCGGTGCAAGCTCATGCCGACCGGATCACGGACAGCCGCTACTTCATAGCCCCGGTCGCCTGATTCGTCCTCAACCAGGTAATGCTCGATCTCAGCTTTTCTTTTCGGGAAAGTTTCGCCCGCGGCTTCCGCTTCGATAATCGCATCAACCGTGTTTTGACCCGCCACTTCGCGTAGCCAGATTTGCTCCACTCTGTCCTGTCCGTCGGTTATCCGCAACAGTTCCCCGTTAATTTCCTCTTCGCTGTACTCGCTAACTGTTTCAAGGATTCGGCCAAATTCTGCCAGCGTCAGGCCATGCTTATTAACTTGAGTTTCTCTTTCCTGCTTGGCCAGCAGGAGACGCGCCAAAGGTATTTGGGGGAGGCGGTAATTTACTTTTGCTTCAGCCGGAGCGTGTTCTGCTTTGCGCACCTGGCAGAGTTTGATTTGTTCCGCTGTCAGGAATTCCAAAAAGCGGAGTTCGCCCGGTACCTGGTGCTCTGAATTGATAAATTCCCAGCCAAAAATTGCCGAATCAAGAAACCGCGGCGCCTTTGGCTCTGACGCCATGGCCTGCAACTTTACCTCATAAGTTTTTGTTAATAAATTAAACATTTTAAGCGCGCGGCGGGGATTGGACTGGTAAAGCAGGAGAGCGCGGCTTAACACGCGATTGAGCAGTTCGCTGTTGTCCTGCCACATGATGGTCGCCTGGTTGATCCAGTCCAGCAATCCTGCTATCTCTTTTAAGTCCATTTTACCCAGCAGGTCAGCATAGCCGGCGAGTTCGCTTAAGTTGACCTGTTCCAGCACTGCCTGATCAAGAAGCGGCGCCAGCGCCAAAAAGACCTTCCGCTCCTGCTCATCCGCCGGCACTCTGGATTTAAGCAAATTCTTCATCCCTCTGGTCAGATTTACTTCCCAGCCGCTGTCAGCCAGCGCTGGATAACGTATTAACAACGCGCTAACGGACGGACTGTCCAGGCTGGCTTCCGGCAAAACCAAGGAACGGCGATAAAGCCGATTATCTGTTACGCAAAATACAGAAGACTTATGAACCTTGATATTGGAAAATTTCCTCCCTCTCCCTAAAATCCTACCGCTTTCATGAATCAGCTCATATGTCTTATCTGGTTTATAGCAGCAATAAAAAACACCCTGTTCTGTTTCAATTGTATTAATTGACAAATATCCCTGGGGATCGCCAATCACCTGACCAGCTTTGTTTTTTAATTGTTTTGGAAATTCGGGGTTGCTGTTTTCCTGGGGGTTTTCAGTGAGGAGGACCTTGAGGTAATTCTTATTGAGGGATATCTTTTTCGCAAAAAAACTTTCCGAGAAGATAATTGTTTTATCAGGGAAATTTTCCAGATCAAAAACGATTTTATCCCTTACTTCCACTAGCTTGCCATCCAAGCTTAAAAAATAGTTATAACCACCCAGACAAAGACTTATCTCTTTTCCATCGCTTATTAAATTTACATACCCGGGAAACCCCGCCTTATTTCCCCTCAAATTCCCCCGCTCATCAAACACAAAATACCTGCCTTCATCCTCTGTGCTAAAGAAAACATCCCCCTCCTTTGTCTGCGTCAGGGATTGCACTTGGTGGCCCGGCGGCGTCAAATCTTCCTGAAAAAGAACTCGCTTTAAACTCTCCCTGGCTGGCACAGGCACCGCCTTCAAAACAGCCAGCCAGCCGGCCACGCGATTTTCCAGGTCCGGGCAGTTTAATGACAGAGAGGTTTTAATCAATTCCAGCAGTTCAGCCCGGCAATCCTCGAAAACTCCAACCCGTGCTTCAGCTCTGGCCAGGAGAGCAACAGCTTCCTGCTCGCCAGGATCAAGCATTTCCGCCGGCTTGGCCTCTGGTTTGCCAGCTAATAATTTGCCCAGCTTCCTGATCCCCGCCCCGTAAACATCAAAATTAAATAACAGGTTAAACAGCCAGGGCGAAGTTTTATAACGCTCATAATATCCGGCATTAATTAAAATACGGCTGCCACTTCTTATCCAGACTCGTTTATCTTTCATCGGCACCGTGTAAAATTCGCGGCACTGGCCTGGCTCAACATCTTTTACGGACACAGCACCAATACCGGCCAGCGAAAAATCAAACAGCGCGGCATCTAGGTATATAACCCGCCTCTCCGCCGGCAGTGCCAGATCAAGATATTCTTCCCGGTTGGGTACGAATACAGCGTCAGCCGCTTTGGTTAAACCGCTCTGCTGTACCGCCCCTTTTAAGTTGCCCAGCACTGTTTCCAGCCGCACGTTAGAAGCTCCCCGTTCTCCCAGCCGCCGCGTTAAAACTGCCAGGGCATTTAAATACTGCGCCTTGGCTTGCGGGGAAACACTCTGATCCGCCAAAATTTTGCCGGCCGTATACTCGATGCTCCGTGCCACCGCCTCATCTAAAGCCAGTTCATTCCTGGACTCCGGCACCCAGCAATCAGGCGGCAGGTCAAGAATAAATTCGGCCGGTAAATTAACGCCGGCAGTTGTAATCTCTTCCGTAAGATGCCCCACTGGCTGTAGTCTTATTTTAGCCGCGGCTTTCAAGGTTTGCAGAGCTTCCGGCCTTTCCCGGCCATACGCCTTGGGAGTAACTTTCACGCCCGGTTTGGCTTTTTTGTCTGTCCGCTCCGGCGCCAGAAAGCGCTCCACAAATTGCCGGCTGTTCATGCCCGCTCCCAGGTCAGAAATTTTATAACCATTTTGAGTAACTTCCACCCGCACCGGCTTGCCATAAGCATAAGCCGGTCCTGGCTCACCGTTCCAGAAAGTCAGGTCGGAGAGCGGATTGATCACCTGGCCGTTTAATTGAATTGGAGCGGAAGTATTGGTGCGGAATTTTTCAATCAGGTACTGTTTTAATTTCTGCTGGCGTTCTATAGAAAGCGGGGTTCTAATTTCAATGGTGGTGCCGGCTCGCAAGCGGCTTTCAATTGGCAAGGCAAAAAGATCCTCTCCCTGCTTGAAAAGTCTAATCCCAATTGCCTGGCCGTCGTGCGCCGTTTCCACGATAATTTCATCGCTTTCGCAGCGCAATTCCTGCAAAACCTGTTTCCAACCCACCCCTTTGTGGCCAATAGAAACGCCGTCGTCTCTAATGGCGTCCAGGGAATTGCTGACCAGCTCGGCTGCCGCTTGTTCCACCCAGGGGTTTTGCCGCTGGATCAGGTGGTCGACGCGCACCGGCCGCCGGGCCGTTACTTCCGCGTCCCACATTACAGCTAACCTTAGATGCCCTGGCGAACCTAACCATTCCGGTAATTGCTGGCGAATGCCCTGGCGAGTAGCAGCTGGAAATGCGGGCACGGCTCTTACGAAAGCAAAAAGTTGTCGCAGGTTTATCGCATGTGCTGTTGTCTTCATTGCTGGATGTAATTTCCTCTTCCGGCCAAGCGGTCTGGCCGCTCAATCCTATAGAGACCTCTGATTAATTAACCTCTTCAGATGTCCCGTATATATATCGACCGATTTTACGGGAAATTTCGCTTTTTCTTTAAGTAATATTTATGTAATATTTTTTAAAATTAAGCGATAAGTTTTTGGAGGATATTTAGTTGTCTGGCAATCAGGGATCGGGAATCAGGAGTTGGATCAGAGGGATTAGGGCTAAAGCGATTGCGCGGCAATTATTGGGAAATAAGAACCTCATTAATTTCCCTGCGCCACCCATGCCTCTGCCAAAAATATTCAGGAAAAGCATGGCGGACTGCTTAGGAAACAAAAAAGCGAGAACCCTCCTTCGTCCCGATAAATCGGGACTTCGGCGGGCAAGCCCGCCAAAGGCGGGCAAGCCCACCAAAGGCGGGCAAGCCCACCAAAGGCGGGCAAGCCCACCAAAGGCGGGCAAGCCCACCAAAGGCGGGCAAGCCCACCAAAGGCGGGCAAGCAGGCTCAAAATAAAAAAGCCCGAACAGGCTCGGGCTCTTCTATAACCAAATAAGAGGTCTTTTCCTCTAGCTATATATCGTTAGGTTCTTCCGAAAATTTCAGTTTTTTTAAAAATATTTTTAGAAAGTATTTGCCAATCCCGGATGGACCACTTTTCCATTAATGATATTAATACCGGTTTTGATGGTGGGATTATTTTCAGCAGCTTTTTCTAATCCAAAGCTTGCCACTTCTATTATATAGGGAAGAATTGCCAAGCCGAGCGCTTCAGAGGTGGTGAGGGCGCCGAGGGATGGGATGTTGGGCGGTGCAAAACAATAAACTTCCGTTTCCTCAATTTTTTTAAGATCAAAAGGTTCTAATATACTGGTTTGAAACGCTCCTTCGATTCCTCCTCCTTGATCAATATCCACCGGATAAACGCATCCGCCGAGGATCATCGTTTTTAGAAGTTCTTTGGTTATCAATTTTTCCGGACTGCGGCCGGATGTATACATTGAGGATACTGCGAAGAATGAATCCACAATTGACGAAGCCAGCTTTTTCAGGTTTGGGCGGTCGATCAGATGAACTTCATACCCACGGTTCCCGAATTCTTTAGCCGCGCATCTTCCCACCGTTCCTGCTCCCAAAATCGTAACCCTTAAATTTTTGAGCCCGGTTTGCGACAGCCCGGAGCCGATTATTTTTTTTGACGATAGGGCGAACCAGTCGGCGTGGCGAACGAGTATTCTGGCGGCGGCTTCGGACATCGGAGCTAAACAGGGGAAATGCGGGCGGTCGTCTTTTTGAACTTCCATTGTTTCAAGACAGATAAAAGCCGCACCTGAGTTTAATGCGGAATTCGTTCTTTCTTTGCTTTCCGCGAAGTGCTGATAAGACATAAAGATGTTGCCTTTGAGTTTCCCAAAATCTTCAAGTTTTGTTTCTTTGACTCCGAGAATAAGGTCAGCGGCTAAAGCTTCATCATGGCTTACGATCTTTTTAGCGCCGGCTTTAAGATAATCATCGTTTTTAAAATCGATCTTTTCCCCGGCGCCTGATTCAACCCGGATCTCGGCTGTTGGGCATTTTTTTGAAAATTCTTTGACAAGCGGAGGGGTCAAAATTACCCTATTTTCAACCTCACAGCCCCGCGCGTCGGTTTTAGATTCCCTTAGGATTGAGATGATCATATTTAGATTTTAGCACAGTTTTTGTGTATAATGTAAATGTGATCGAACAGGGAAAAGTAATCAAAATATCGGATAAAAATTTGGCGGAAGTGCAAATGAAAGCCAGCCCAAGATGTGTAAACTGCGGGTTATGTAAAAAGACCGGGGAATTTGCATCTATTGAAGCATTAAACAAAATCGGGGCCAAATTGGGCGATGCGGTCAAAATAGAAATAATGGAACGGAAGATTTTACTGGCTTATTTTCTGGTTTACATTTTGCCGATTTTGGCTTTGGTATTTGGATATTTTATTGGGGGGATTTTCTGGGCTTTTGCGTTTTCGCTTTTCTACTTTTTACTGCTTTATTATGTGAATAAAACCGCCGTCCCTAAATCCATAAGCGCTAGAATTGTTGAAGTAATGCAGAAAATAAGATAGAATCTTATTTGGCATGACCTCAAAAAAGAAAAAAATTATTGTCCTGGGCGGCGGGCCCAACCGCATCGGGCAGGGGATCGAATTCGATTACTGCTGCTGCCACGCTTCATTTGCCCTGAAAGAAGAGGGCTATGAGGCAATCATGGTTAATTCAAATCCTGAAACGGTCTCAACCGATTTTGATACCTCGGACCGGCTTTATTTCGAGCCATTGACCCGTGAAGATGTTTTACACATTGTTGAAAAAGAAAAACCGGAAGGCGTGATCGTGCAGTTTGGAGGCCAAACACCGCTTAATTTGGCCCGCCAATTAGAAGAGGCAGGCGTTCCTATCCTCGGAACCTCCGTTGATTCAATAGAATTTGCCGAAGACCGCAAATTATTTGCAAAACTGCTTAAAAAACTTAAACTGACCCAGCCGCCAAACGGGACCGCTGTCTCTTTTGCCGAAGCGAAGAAAATCGCAAAAAGAGTGGGATATCCAGTGGTTGTCCGTCCGTCTTTTGTGCTTGGCGGCCGGGCGATGGTCATCGTCTACGACGAAGGCGATCTTGAAGATTACATGCAAAAAGCAGTGATCGCTTCTCCCGAGCGGCCGATATTGGTGGACAAGTTCTTAGAAGACGCGATCGAGATCGATGTGGATGCTGTTTCTGATGGAGGGAAGACAATGATCTGCGGGATCATGGAGCATATTGAGGAAGCCGGCATCCATTCAGGTGATTCCGCCTGTGTTCTGCCGACATTTTCTTTGTCCAAAACTATGCTTGAAGAAATCCGCAAGTCCACTTTAGCCTTGGCGAAAGAGCTTAAGGTTAAAGGGTTGATGAACATTCAATACGCGGCAAAGAACAATGTTCTTTATGTTCTTGAGGTTAACCCGCGCGCATCCCGTACCGTTCCATTCGTCAGCAAGGCGACAGGCACGCAATGGGCGAAGATCGCTACCAAAGCGATGATCGGGAAATCATTAAAAGAACTCGGCATAGAAAAGGAAGTGATTCCGGAATATTTTTCGGTCAAGGAAGCGGTCTTTCCGTTCAACCGCTTTCCGGGTGTCGATCCGGTGCTCGGGCCCGAGATGAAATCAACTGGAGAGGTGATGGGGATTGATGCGGATTTAGGAGTTGCCTACATGAAAGCGGAAATAGCCGCGGGGCAGAAGATCCCTCTTGAGGGAAAAATTTTTGTGTCGGTTAATGATCGGGACAAACGGGAGATCGTGGGTATCGCAAAAAGACTTATGGCGCTGGGTTATAAAATTGTCGCCACTTCAGGCACAGCAGAGGTTTTGCGCAAAAACGGAGTTGATGCTGAGGAGGCGGCAAAACTGGGGGAGGGGAGGCCCGATGTCCTGGATTTAATCAAAAACAGCGAGATCAAGCTTATCATCAATACGCCGGGCGGCAAAAAAACAAAAGTGGACGAGACCAAGATACGTTCCGGTGCCATCATGCACATGGTGCCGATCATTACTACGTTATCCGGCGCCCGCGCCACCGTGAACGGGCTGGAAGCGGTCAAGAAAAAGGGGTTTGGCGTCAAGGCGTTGCAGGATTACCACACTAGAAAATTACTATCTTTTAAAAAGACCAACTAAACTGATTTGTGCCAGGATATGATTGCGGATCGATTTTTCTACATCAACTTTCCCAACACCCTCTTTTAGATCGAGTATCGCATCCAGCGCAAAAAGTTTGAAATGATAGTGATGGATTTTCCCCGGAGGCGGGCAGGGTCCTGTATATTTTGAGCTGCCGGCGCTATTCTTACCCTGTAAACTTTCCGGAGGCGTTTCGTTTTCTCCGATCTGCCGGGTTTGGGGCGGAATATTAAATAGCACCCAGTGAGTGAATGTTCCGAGGGGGGCATCAGGGTCGTCCACGATCAAGGTTAAACTATTCGTTCCTGCGGGCACATTTTCAATTTTAAGAAGAGGATTGATGTTTTTTCCTTCACAGCTATATTTAGCCGGAATGTATTCCTGATCTTTGAATGCCGGGCTAGACAGGATCAGGCTGCCTTTTTGTTCGCTCATGTTTAAATCCTCCTTATCGGGTTTTGCCCCCAGCCCCAGGACTGCCGGTGCTAAGGTCAGCAAAATCAGAATAAAAAATATTATACCCCAGTGCCAGCGCCTCATGATGAGGATTTTAAACTCAATATAGTGTTGTGTCAATATCGCGCCGATTGACATTTATCTTCAATAGTGATTAAATTTACTCATGAGTGTTAATATGGCGCAATTTACCGATTTTAGCCCATTTTTTAAAGGTCCCGCGCTGATAATTTTAGGATTGCTGGCTTTGCTCTTCGCCTATTATATGAAGAGGAAGTGGAAAGAGCCGGCAAGTTTTGGATATTTTATCTTTATCGGCCTGGCGGCATTTATTATTCTTTTCGGGCTTTATATACTTATTTTTCAGCCGCAGTGGTGGAAACTGCCTTATTAATGTCAAATGAAGGTATCGCTTCGCGATTTTATATAATGTGCCGTAAGGCACACATTGATTTGTCATTTGTAATTGGTCATTAGTCATTTCGAACGAAGTTCGTTGGGGGATCGTCTAACGGTAGGACTGCAGCCTCTGGAGCTGCGTATCGGGGTTCGAATCCCTGTCCCCCAGTACCTCGACTCGACCGCCTGCGGCGGTCTCGCTCGGCACAAGTCCGATCTAAAGAAATACAGATTGACGACAATTAAATTGTTTCGAGGTCTAATAAAATATGCCTTATTACGTATACATCATTGAATGCTCAAATAAAGCTTTTTATACCGGCATAACCAACGATCTTCAGAGAAGATTTACCCAGCACCAAACCGGGCAGGGCGGGCATTACACCTCATATAATCCGGCGGTTAAGATTCGTTATTATGAGAAGTATGAGACAAGATCGGCAGCCGCAAAAAGAGAAAGCCAAATCAAGGGTTGGTCCAGGACAAAAAAGTTGGCACTGATCAAAGGAGACAAATGGTTTTTAAAAGCGGTAGCGAGATGTAAAAAGCCCTCCTAAAATTGAAACGGTAAAGGCAAAGACCCTTTTAGATCTGATAAATAAAAGGGATATTAATATTAAGCATTATTAATCAAATGATTTTCCTCCCGATTTATCGTGACAAGCCTTCATCTGACCCTTCCTTCAAGAGAGCAAATCGGATTTCTCGACACCTTGACTCTCTCGATGGGACTCGGGACAAGTTCGCTCGGTGCTCAGAATAAATTGCAGCAACAATCTAATACGCTCATCCGTTAAAACTACGGCGGACCTGCGACAACCGAGCTCTGCGCAAATTGTGTGAAATTATTTTTGAAGCGTGCTGATAAGATTATAACAGACAAATATTTAATGAAAGGAGATCACGAGATGGTTAGAATAAGCCCAAAGAATCTTGGGATTCTCGGCGTGGAAAAATATGCTTATCCAAAAGGGCAATATTATCATTTTGAAATTTCTATGGGGCAAAAGCGAGGAGAAGTTCGCGAATTACACCTCCAACAGATTGAAAATAGAAGTGTTTTCCCTATCCTTGCAAATCATGAAAGATTTGGAGGCCTTCTTCTAAGAGACAATAAAGAACAAGGAAGAATGGTGCGGGTGTTGACACATCCATTTGCCAGGTCGCTTGATGATTATTTGACAACGCATCTTCCCCCCGCGGCGTCTTTCTATGATTTAAAATCAAAAAAATCGAGCGCGGACGAATTGAATCGTACCATGCATTTGTTAAGGAGAACTCAAACTTTTAATATGCCGCTATTAATTTATGGGAAAAAAAGTCAGGAGCAGCAACTCGGAGAGTATAGATTTTCGGATTTTTGGGATGACATAACATCTAAAGGGCTGCAGAGAAAAATGTCAGATTTGCGCGCGGACTGGGAACACAAGCTTTCTATGTTTGATCAGTTCATGAATGTAGCCTTGGGAATGGTCCTTCTGCTTCGCATGCGTGATCCTTATACTGCCACACATTCTGTGTATGTTGCGATGCTGGCTTATTTGATTGGCGAGGAATTGGGAATGACGCCATTAGAGCTTGAGTTTTTAAAGATAGGCGGCATTTATCACGATGTCGGGAAAATAGGAATCCGTGATGAGGTTTTAAAAAAGCCCGGCAAACTAAGTCAGGATGAATTCAGGCACATGAAACAGCATCCGGTCAAAGGGCTCAAAGCTACTTCCTTTTTGACGCAGGGAATGGAAGAATGGGATGGCTGGACGAAATCTCTTCAAAGCGTGCAAAGAGAGCATCATCTTCGTTATGATGGTAAAGGATATCCCGTTACGCCAAAAAGCCTAAGCGAGATACCTTTATTTTCCTGGATTATTGGTATGGCGGATGCGTTTGACGCAATGACCACTATGCGTCCGTATGTAAAAAGAAAATCTACTTTGGAAGAAAAAACAGAAGATATTATATTTAATAGCGGGAAACAATTTCATCCCAAAGTGGCAAATGCTTGCCTTGAACTGCTCAAAAGAGGAGTTTCAATAAAGACCAAATTTCCGCTTCCTTCGATCAGTAATATCTAGAATAAATATGAATTCTTTATGAACACTTGCAGGATATAGATTTTTAATCATTTGGTTGTGAATTAAGGCCTAAATTAGCATATAAAAGATATACAAAAGAGAAATTTCGCCTCTCGCTCAGGACTTCGTCCTCCCAGCGAAATTTAAAAATAAATGTTGAAAATCCCAAAAGATGTATTATAATCAGAAAAAAGGAGGTCAAATTGACATGAAACGATTTTTTTTGGTTGCATTATTAATACTATTAATCTCATTTCCAATTTGCTTGAAAGTTCTAGCCGCTTCAACGACAGTAGTAATCTGGCACGCCTATCGCGGAGAGGAAAAGGACGCCATAGAAGCGGTTGCCCAGCAATTTAACAAAACGCACAAAGATATCAAGGTTTCATTGCTGGCTGTCCCGTTTGATGCTTTAGCGGATAAAGTATCAGCCGCCGTTCCAAGAGGGAAGGGGCCGGATCTTTTTATTTACGCGCAGGACCGGCTTGGCGGATGGATCGTCGCCGGAATCGCGGAGCCGATTGAATATTATTTAACAGAAGATGTTAACGCCAGATTTGTTCCCGGAAGCTTAAGCGCATTTACTTACAAGGATTCAATATATGGGCTTCCGCTTTCGACAAAGTGTGTTACCTTGATTTATAACAAGGCGCTGGTAACAAAGCCGCCCAAAACAACCGATGAATTAATTTCTCTTGCAAAATCTTTAACCGATCCTGCGAAAAAGCAATACGGCCTGGTTTATGAAATCCAGAATTATTATTACCATTCCGTCTGGATGCAGGGATTCGGGGGAAAGGTTTTTGATGAGGAAGGAAATCCGACCCTTAATTCACCCGAGGCAGTTGCCGCGCTCCAGTTCGCAATAGACCTCCAGCAAAAAGAAAAAATAGTGCCTGAAGAGGTTACAAATACGCTTGTCACGACCCTTTTTAATGAAGGCAAAGCGGCTATGGTGATAAACGGACCATGGTTTAGAGGAGAAATTGATCCGAGCATAAAATACGGCGTCGCGCTTCTTCCCGTTATTTCTCAGATAGGCAAGCCCGCCATTCCATTTTTAACTGTTGAAGGAATGATAATGTCCGCGAAATCACAAAATAAGGACGCGGCATTTGAGGTCATGGACTATTTTACAAATAATACGACCAGTTTGATCTTTGCCACTAAGGGAGGAATGATCTCAGCCAACAAGAGCGTATATCTTAATAAAAAGATTGCGTCTGATTCAATAATCATGGGCTTTATGGCGCAGGTCAAGCAAAGCATACCCATGCCCAACGCTCCCGAAATGACCATGGTCTGGTCGCCCGCGACAACCGCCATGAACAAAGCGTTTCTTGGAGCTTTATCGCCGGCCGACGCCCTAACCGAAGCTCAAAATAGCGTGGTTGCCGCCATGGAGAAGCTAAGAGGAAAATAAATCATAAAAAATATCTTTAAGCAATCCTTTATCGCATTTCTAATTGCGATAATTGTCGCAATAGGACTGGGATATTTTGTTGTTAGAGGATTAAACCGCCTGGAATTTAACCGCACACATGAACAGTTGGCCAATCTTTATGCTAATACGGTTATAAATTTTTATCTCTCTAAAGATATCAATACTGCCCAGCGCCTGGTTCTAAAACTTACGGGAGAAAATGTTTTAGACATTAAAATTGTTGAGGGAGTTGTTTTTGCCGCTCATTCAAAAAAAGAATTAATAGGGAAGAAGATACCAAAGGATCTTTATGATAAGACAAAGGAACTGGGAAGGACTAAAACAGCCGCGATTTCCTGGTCTGCTCCTGAAACAATTAATGCGGCAATACCAATTATTAAAGAAGGCGTGTATATTGGAATAATTGATTTAAATTATAAAACTCCAAAATTTGCCCCGCAGAACTATGGCTTTACTTTTAATTATTCGATTTTTGCTGATGCCAAAGATAAAGCGCTTTTAAAAATTGAATCCGTGCTCATGGCAGAACCCGGCCTGAAAGGAGCGGCCGAATTTGTTGATTCACAGAGAATTGAACTTTCAAGTATTGCTAATGTAAATTCCGCGGAAGATTCAAGGTTCATCCGAAATTCGTTTATATTCATCTTTTTCCTTTCAGCTGCCATTTTTGCTTTTATTGAATTCAGGATTGTAAATATGCTATGGGGCATATTTACAAAAAACAGGATTGCTTATTCATATGTCGCTCCGGCTACGATAGGCATGCTTGTGCTTGTTTTCTTCCCGATATTCTTTGGCCTGGTCCTGGGCTTTACCGATTACAGCCTTCTTAAGTTTAAGGAGCCCGTCTGGACATTATTTATCGGCTTTAAAAATTTCATAGACATTCTCTCGGACTTCCACATTTTTTCCTATCAGAATTTTTACTATACATTATTTATAACAATTATCTGGACCGCCACAAACGTGACCCTCCATGTGTCAATCGGGCTTTTGCTTGCCATGATCCTTAATTCGCCGATCGTGGCGGGAAGGAGAATATACAGGACACTTCTAATCCTTCCCTGGGCGGTACCGAATTATATAACTGCCCTGATCTGGAAAGGTATGTTCCAGAAACAGTTTGGCGCGATAAACGGCCTTTTAAACGTTTTTGGAATACCATCGATCTCATGGTTTGATCAGCCCGCAACCGCGTTCATGACAAATTTAATTACAAATGTCTGGCTTGGTTTCCCGTTCATGATGGTCATTGCTCTGGGCGCGCTTCAGTCAATTCCTTCGGTCCTTTATGAGGCGGCGGATGTTGATGGGGCATCCGGCTGGCAGAAATTCAGAAGCATAACACTTCCGCTTTTGCGGCCGGCGATGACGCCCGCGATTATTCTCGGCGTGGTCTGGACTTTCAACATGTTCAACATAATTTATCTTGTTTCCGGCGGCGCGCCGTATGGAGCGACGGATATTTTAATAACCTCGGCCTACCGCTGGGCTTTTGAAAAATATCAGTACGGCTACGCCGCGGCTTATTCCACCATTATATTTATAATACTTATGGGTTATAGTTTGCTGAACATTAGGATAACCAGGGCGGCAGAAAGCGCGTACGAGAGCCAATGAAAAGAAAAGATTTAATCAAGAAGATCTTAATACATTCTTTTCTGATTTTCTGGGTTCTGCTTACGCTTTATCCTATACTTTGGGTAGTTAAAATTTCCCTCTCGCCCGGCAGGTCGCTTATCTCGACCTCGCTCTCTTTGATCCCGGAACAACTTACGCTGGCGAATTTTCAGACTGTCATTTTCGGAAGGCCGTTTTTCAGATGGTTTATAAACTCGGCGATCTGCGCTGCCGGCACAACCGTGCTCGGGGTTTTTCTTGCCTGCACGGCGGCTTATGCCTATTCCCGGTTTAGATTTCCCGGGAGACGCGAAGGAATGACGGCGTTTTTAATAACTCAAATGTTTCCCGGAACATTGATGATTATTCCGCAATTCATTTTGATGGCTAAGTTGGGACTTTTAAATAATCTGATAGGACTTATAGTGCTTTACTCGACAACCGCGATTCCTTTCTGCGTCTGGATACTCAAGGGTTATTTTGACACCATACCTGTTGATCTTGAAGAGTCGGCGCTGATCGACGGAGCATCGCGTAATCAAGCATTTTGGTACATCATCCTTCCTTTGGCGCGTCCTGCGATCGCGATAACCGCGCTGTTTTCGTTTATGACCGCCTGGAATGAATATATACTGGCGGCGACATTCATGGAATCCGAATTAAATTATACCCTGCCGGTTGGTTTGAGAATGATGGTCGGCGAATTCGCCTCCGACTGGGGGCTTTTCGCGGCCGCGTCTATTCTTATATCAATTCCTGTTGTTGCCTTATTTATGTCGCTTCAAAAATATTTAATTTCGGGCTTGACAGCCGGAGCGGTGAAGGGGTAGAATTCAAATAGAGGAGGTGAACAATGAAGAAAATTGTCATTTTGTTACTCCCGGTTTTTCTGTTGGTTGGAATTGCCTTCGCGATGGGCGGGCCTGCTCCCGAGCAAAAAGCGGCAGGATATCACGTTACACTTCTTGATCCTGTCGGGGACGACAATGGTCCCGGAAACTACATTTACCCCACCGATCCGGTATATGTCCCCGGTTCATTTGATCTGACCAAAGTTGATATAGAAGACGCCGGTGATAATGTCATCTTTAAAATTTCCGTCAACGCGCCGATTTCAAATCCGTGGGGCATGGCCTCAAATTTTTCGGTGCAAATGGTTGAAATCTATATTGACACGGATCATAAGGCCGGATCCGGGTTCACGAGAACAATGGCTGGAATGGATGTGCTTTTTTCCGCGGATGAAGCATGGGATAAATGCATAATTGTTTCGCCGCAGCCGATTTCACGCGTGAAGGATGAGGTTGCATCAAAATCGCCAGATCTTCTGTCAGGTCTTGTTGTTCCGATCAGCACTATTCCGAGCGGTTCCACTTTGATCGCGACTGTTAGAAAAGCAGATCTTGGGGTTCCGCAGCCGGGCTGGGGTTATCAAGCTCTCATGCAGAGCAACGAGGGTTTCCCCGAGAAAGATGTTATTTTAGCCAGAATGGTCAACGAATATAACGGCCAGCATCGCTTCGGGGGAGGATCGGATTATCGCGGGGATCCGCAGGTGATGGATATGCTTGTGCCGCCGGCTAAGGGCGGGACGGATGAAATCGGCAAACAGCACGATATCCTTTCAAAATATCATGCTGATGAAGATACAGCAAAGATTGTCAATGCTGTAGTGCCGATGGTTTATTAAGAGGCAGTGCAATAAAGTTTAAAAGGAGGTAAATGAATCATGATGAAAAGATTAATTGGGCTTATAATTGTGGTTTCTTTGATTATTGTGGCAGGAACAGCTTTTGCCGCAGAGTTAAAAATTGGATCAAGGTATTACACAAAGTTTCTTAACAGAAACACCTATGACACAACTAAGTATGTGACAACCGGCAATGGCGTCGGGATAAGAAGCGAGTTGGAACTTACCCTTGATGGTCGGGTATCCGACCGCGCTGAAATGGGTGCAAGGATATTAACAGTATGGGATGCTTACACACTCATTACTCCAGCATATTCGGATTGGGGAGGATGGTATAACGATAACGCAAATTTGTGGCAGGTTAGAGGGATGTGGCTCAGATTCCGTCCAGCGACGATCCCTACATTGAATTCAGTTTTACTCGGTTCAACTGATCTGGGGATGTTTAACGCCTGGACTATTGGTAAGATCCGCTGGATAGACAGGGATAACGCAAGGATTATTTATGGCGAAGGAGAAATCAGTAATTTAAAATATGGCATAGGAATGACTCCAATGCCAACATGGTGGGGGCCTGGATGGTCAACAGGGCCGAATCCGAGAAGCGTGTGGGCAACCGGAGCAAATCTTGCTTTCTCGCCGAACCAAGCCATAAATCTAAAACTGACGGCATCAAATGTTAATGCCTCGCAGCAGGACCCGGCGCTTCCGATAGACGAAACAAAGTCAGTGACAAGGTATAACAATAATGTTGAAGTGCTTGAAATCGGCTACCAACCAAATCCTACTTACAGCCTAAACGGATTGGTTGGTGTTTCAAATTATGCGGCGGATAAAGCCCTTATTGGAGCGGCGCAATGGTGGTGGCCGCAAATTCCATATGATAATGTTACCGGTACTGCATTAAAAGTTACAGCCGGAGCGGATGATCCGTTTGGGATAGGTCTTACTCTAAAAGGCGAAGTCTTTGATGTGAGCAAGGACTTTGTATCAATTATGGCCGCCAGACGGGAGACAAAGGTTCTATTATCAGAAGGTCATATCCGTTATGGTGCGAATGTTAATGGATCAACATGGAAGGACGATGTTGGTTATACACCAAGCTCATTTGTTGACAATGGCATAACTGACTGGAATGAAACTAACTATCAAAACTGCATCGGCTTGAGAGGTGCGGCCATCGTGCCCGAATTCAGACGCGGCGCGTTAGGACTTAAGGGAGAAGTATCATACTTGCAAAATGGTCTTAACGGCCAGGGTATTGATACCACCAAGTATTTCTGGTCTGCCCTGAATGTTGATCAGTCCTGGATGCTTGCGGCACTGCGGGCGGATTATCTTGTCCCATTCGCAAATGGACTTAACGTCTTTGCCAAGTACAAGATATATAATATGACCAATGGGGTGGATACATCCATTTCAACCGACAATCTATCCTCCGCTGATACAGAGATCTATGCTGGAGCAGCCTATCAGCTGACTGATGAGATTGGTCTAACCGGTGGATATAAGACCATGAGTTATGTCGACAAGGGCAATGGAACCAATCAGGATACCAAGGTGCATGACATTTCAGACGGGATGATTTTCGCAGAAGTGAAAGCTAATGTAGGCGGCGTGGATATGGGCCTGGCGTATGAAAAGGTTGACGGTAAGGACAGTGTCACTTCCGCATCGGTTAGAGATATGAGGTTAAAGGGTACAATAGAGGTTAAGATATAATCTCTTAGGTACTTTAGCTTCCGGCCCTCAGGGGGTTTACTTCCTGAGGGCCCTTTTTTTTAGGAGGAGCTGTTACACAGCCCTCACCCGGGTTTGTCTAAATACATTAACTTTATGGTAATCCCCCTCTCCCAGAAGGAGAGGGACTGGACAAAATGCGTTAACCAACCACCCCCTCTCCCTCTGGGAGAGGGGGAAAAGCATTAAGTTTTCTAATAGAAATACTTGGGTGAGGGCGGTATGAATTAAGCCGAGGTTGAGTCAACCTCGGCTTCGCGCTATAATACTGCTATGAAGAAAATAATCTTGTTTCTTATAATAATGCTTTCTATTCCCTCGTTCGCCGACAAGCTTCTCTTCAAATTAACCGACCCGATAGGCGATGACTATGGCCCCGGAAGATATGTTTATCCTACTAATCCAGTTTTTAAGGTGGGGATTTTTGATTTGACCGGATTTGAGGTTTATGAAAGCGACAGCGATGTAATATTTAAGGTTTATTTTAAAAACTGGTTCACAAGCCCTCCCGATCTTCAGATCTCTCCCAATAAGAATTTAAAAGATATGTTCAGAACAAATCTTTTCCTTCAAAATATTGATATCTATATTGATAAAGATCATAAATTAAATTCTGGAATTACATCCGCAATACCCGGAAGAAATATAAAAGTATCTCCTGAATCCGCGTGGGAAGCGGCCATATTCGTTTCTCCTCAGCCTTTTTTAGCCAGGGTTGAGACGAAGCGGCTGGCAAAAAAGTTTGCTGATAAAATTATTATTCCGACAAACTATGAGATTAATAAGAATTTTGTTCAATTTAAAATCCCAAAAAAGATCCTTGGCCAGCCGAATGGGAGATGGGGATATCTGGTTCTGGTCACCGGCGCAGAATGGGAAACCTCTATGTTTTCTCTTTCAAACTGGATGGCGTATGGCTCTTCTTATGAAGAACCAGTCCTTAATCGGATAGTTGAAGAACACGCAAGCGAATGGGAATTTGGGGGAGGAGACAAATCCGGCGCCGCGCCGAATGTCATTGACATGATCGTGCCTTCAGGAGAATCGCAGGAGAAAATTCTGGCTTCTTATGATCCAAAAACAAAAAGACGCGCGGTCGCCTCCGCTGTTTATCCGTTTTCAAGCACGCTTGAAGTTGAAACTGCCGGAACCGGCGAAGTTTTATCAAAAGATGCAAAGGTGATAGATATAATCAATAACGTTGTCACTATCGACATGGGAAAGTCCTCCGGGCTTTATCCGGGGAAACTTGGCAAAGTCTATGACGCAAATGAGGAATTGGTCGCGAATATAATCGTTGAAGAAACAAGAGATAAAATTTCAATCTGTTCAGTTGTTTTAATAACCCAGACCGCTGATATTGCAGCAGGGATGACTGTAAGATTTAAATGAATATCCCGCAAAAAATCTTAATCATTTTATTCTTATCGCTATCTATTTCAGCTTCTTGCGCGCAGGAACCTTTATATGTTTCAATTATCTGGCATCAGCATCAGCCATTATATTATAAGGATCCTCAAACCGGATTATATCAAGCTCCTTGGGTTAGGATGCACTGCGCCAAGGATTATTACGATATGGCCGCGCTTCTTCGAAAATATCCCGCCGTTCATGCGACTTTTAATTTAACGCCAACCTTGCTAAGGCAGATCGATGATTTGAATGCCGGCGCAAAAGATAAAGCCCTGGTTCTTTCAGAAAAGCCGGCAGTTGAATTAACAAAAGAAGAAAAGAAATTCATTTTAAAGAGATTCTTTGATGCAAATTGGAACACGGTCATCCCAAAATATTCAAGATACATCGGCCTTTTAAATAAAAGAGGAAGAGACCAATCTGATCTCGCAATTGAAGACGCCCTCAAGCGGTTTACAGATCAAGATTTTCTGGATCTTCAGGTATGGTTTAATCTGGCCTGGCTGGATCCGGATTTTCAGGCGGAGACAGAGATTAAAGCTCTAATTGATAAAGGAAGAAACTTTACCGAGCAGGAAAAACATATAATATTAGAAAGGCATCTGCAAATTGTAAAAATGGTGATCCCTGAACATGTGAAGCTCCAGAATTCCGGCCAGATTGAAATTACCATGACTCCTTACACACATCCTATACTGCCTTTGATATACGATTCCGACCTGGCAAAAATTTGCATGCCGGGAGCGCTATTGCCAGGAAGGTTTTCATATCCGCAAGATGCGGTTGCCCAGGTAAAAAAAGGAATTGAATTCTACAAATCCCATTTTGGGAGAGAGCCGGGCGGCATGTGGCCGGGGGAGGGAGCAGTTGCTCAGGAAATAGTCGATATCGTGGCTAATGAGGGTTTAAAGTGGATGGCAACGGATGAGGAAATTTTAGAGAAATCAATCGGGGTCCAACTGCAAAAGGATGCGGCGGGGAAACTGCTAAATCCAGAAATTTTATATAAACCATATATAATTGAACAGAACGGCAAGTCCATGGCCATCATTTTTAGAGATAAAGTTATTTCTGATAAGATCGCTTTCGCTTATTCAGGCATTAATAGCGAAGATGCAGTAAAAGATCTTTTGGGCCGGCTTAGTTTCGTCAAATCAGAGCTGGATAAAGTCGGCGGAGGTCCTTATTTATTCAGCATTATCCTTGATGGGGAAAATCCGTGGGAATATTATAGCGATGATGGAAAATCCTTCTTGAACGCGCTTTACACACAGCTTTCAAATAACCCTCAATTTAAAACTATCACTCCCGGTGAATTTATTAAAAAGTTCCCTCCTATTGATAAGATAAAGTATCTCTGGCCGGGGTCATGGGTAAATCATAATTTTGATACCTGGATCGGAAAGCCGGAGAAGAATAAGGCATGGGAAGCGCTTTTGTCTGCCCGACAGGCGGTTCAAGCGGCTGATCCCCAAAAAGCTGAAACGGCCATGGAATCAATCTATGCCGCAGAGGGATCGGACTGGTTCTGGTGGTATGACACGGGAGCGCCGGAAGTTCCTATTTTTGATCAGATGTACAGAAACACTCTAGCATCAGTTTATAAAGCCCTGAATCAGGAAGTGTCGCCTGAAATTCAAGCTCCATTATTAATAGAGAAGAAAGTTATTCCTCTTGCGGAGGAGTTAAAGGGCGCAAAGATCATTCTTGATATGGCCGATCCTATAGGAGATGACCATGGGCCCGGACCTTATGTTTACCCGGTAAACGATATTTTTCCAAAGCGATGCTTTGATATAGAGCGCTTTATAGTTGCTAAAGATAAAAAGGACATCATTTTTGTTTTTAAAGTCGGAGCGCTTCCCAATCCCTGGAACTCGCCGATAGGGCTAAGCCTTCAAACAGTTGATGTTTATATAGACAAGGATCACAAGCCAAATTCCGGATCAACGGTTCTGCTTTCCGGAAGGCAGGCGGCCACAGAGCCGTCCTCCGCGTGGGAATACGCGGTGTGGGTTGAAGGATGGATACAGGAAATTCATAAATCCAATCAAAAAGGCAATATAACGAAGCTCGACGCGGCGTTTGCGTACAGAACGAACGATCAGGAGAGGACGATAACGATAAGGGTGCCGCAAGAAATTATCGGCAATGACCCGGAGAATTGGGGATATATACCTGTTCTTTTGGGGCAGGAGGGTTTTCCTCCGCCGGGAAACTGGAGAATCCGGCCGGTTGAGAAGGAGGCAAAGCTCTGGAGGTTCGGAGGCGGGCCAGACGATTATCTAACCCATCCCTTTATAATTGATATGATTGTTCCCAAAGGCTACAATCAAGAGAAGATTTTAAGTAAATATATAACTCAAGAGACAACAGATTACCTCAAAGTTGATCCGAAGAATTATTGCAAAGTTCCGGAAATCAATCCCCCAAAGAGAAAGCCCTCATTCTAAAAATGAGGGCTTTCTTTAAAAAGCAAACTATCGATTAGATTATGTATCCTACAGCAAGCGCGATTTGTCCGCTAGTGTAGTTTGTGCCGCCGTTCGGCGTGATCGACTGCAGGGTGTATTCAGCAAAAACCGCGCCCTGAGTTGACCAGGCGATGGCACTGCCGACCGTCAGGTCGAGCTGTGTTGAAGTTGTATCGCCGGAAGTGCTGTGATAAGCTAAGCCGCCGTAAGGAACAAACGGAACCATAAGTTTGCTGACGTTAACCCCCGCCATTATTTGCGTGTTGTTTGAGGTTGTTACGGCGCCTCCTCCGAGGAAGGGCGATGTGGGCGCTGTGTTGGAAGTGGCAATTGATTTATAGCCGGCTTCTACCGCAACTGAAACTGGTGAGTTTGCCGTTTCATCCAAAATTGAATATTTGGCGATTAGCCCATAAGCAGTTATTGTTGACGCAATTCCCGCCGTCGATATTGTAGCAATGGTAGCTGGGAAACCGCTAACAGAACCGGTTCCGGCGTTTAAAGACAGGTCTAATTTATCTGTCACGCCGTAACCCACAGAACCGCCAAAAGAGGTTATTGTTAGACCGGTGAAACCACTACCTTGTTGACTCGAATCCTGCATGCCAACGGCCTCAACGCCCCATTTTCCTTGACCGAGTGTGCTGGCGAGGGTCAACAGTGAAGCGGAAGCAAACGAAGATACGATGAATACCAAAAGAAACGCAACCAATAATGATCTCATAATTTTCCTCCTTTTAAAATAAATTCCACCTAAACTGCTAATATTAAATCGCCTCCTTTTTTTAGGTTAATGATAAACATAACCTAATTATATCTTTTGCTAAAATTCTGTCAAGTAAAATTTCTTGCCAGCTTTGATTGTATTAGGTACAATTGTGAAAGAGTTTAATGATTAACGAATTTGACCCGAAACAAATAAGAGGCCTTTCTGAACAGGAAGCGGCGCGCAAGCTTAAAAAAGAAGGCCCAAACGAATTGCCTTCGCAGAGAGGGCAAAATATTTTAGTTATACTTTTTAATATCCTCAAAGAGCCGATGCTTCTTTTGCTTTTGGTTGGCGGCTTAATTTATTTGCTCCTTGGCGAAGTAAAAGATGCCCTAATGCTTCTGCTATTTGTTTTTGTCGTCATCGGCATAACCTTTTACCAGGAAAGAAAAACTGAAAGGGCGCTTGAAGCATTAAGGAGCTTATCCAGCCCGCGCGCGCTGGTTATAAGAGATGGTGAACAAAAAAGGATTCCCGGGCGGGAAGTTGTCCGGGACGATATCATAATCTTAAGGGAAGGGGACCGGGTGCCGGCCGACGGCGAGGTGCTTTTCTGCGCGAATCTAATGATCGATGAATCCCTGCTAACAGGAGAATCCCTGGCAGTCAGAAAAACAGAATGGGACGGCAAAACACAATTCAAACAGCCGGGAGGAGATGATTTCCCGTTCGTTTATTCAGGAACGCTGGTCGTTGCCGGCCATGGTGCCGCCAAGGTTTCCTCAACCGGCATTAATACCGAAATAGGCAAGATCGGCAAAGCACTGGAGACCATTCAAGAGGAAGAAACACTGCTTAAAAAGGAGACCATGAGACTGGTTCGCAATTTTGCAATCGGCGGAATTATGCTTTGTATCTTAGTAGCATTAATTTACGGCCTGACCAGAGGCCACTGGTTAAACGGCTTCCTGGCCGGTTTGAGTTTGAGCATGGCGATGCTGCCTGAAGAATTTTCTGTTGTTCTGCTGATCTTTTTAAGTCTGGGCGCGTGGAGAATGTCAAAATGGCAGGTTTTAACCCGCCGTACACAGGCGATTGAAACGCTTGGCTCTTCAACTGTGCTCTGTGTTGATAAAACCGGCACCTTAACGCTTAATAAAATGATTCTTAGCGCCTTGTTTTCACAGGGAGAATATTATGAGGCGGAAAAAAGAAAAAACGATTCGCTTCCCGAGAAATTCCATGACCTGCTTGAATACGCCTACCTTGCCAGCCAGAAGGACCCCTTCGACCCGGTAGAAAAGGAAATAAGGAATTCCACTGAAAATTATCTTTTAAAAACCGAACATATCCATGATAACTGGAAACTTGTCCGTGAGTATCCTCTCTCTAAAAATCTGCTTGCCTTATCGCATGTCTGGGAATCTCCCGATAAGCAAAAATATGTCATAGCGGCGAAAGGCGCGCCGGAAGCGATCGCTGATCTATGTCATCTGGATGAGAGTACAAAGAATGAATTATTGAAACAGGTTCATGTTATGGCCAATAACGGGCTTCGCGTATTAGGGGTGGCAAATGCTGAATTTGACAAAACTTTATTGCCTGACGAGCAGCATGTGTTTGATTTTAAATTTATCGGGATAATTGGATTTGTGGATCCGGTGAGGCCCGGTGTGACAGAATCATTAAAAGAATGCTACAGCGCCGGGATAAGGGTCATAATGATAACCGGCGATTATCCGGGCACAGCCCAGCATATCGCGAGGGAGATCGGCCTGCGTTCGCCGGAAAAATACATCACCGGAATGGAATTGGGTAAAATGAGCGCCTCCGAGCTTGCCGATATGATCAAAACCAATAATATTTTTGCGCGAGTCGTTCCCGAACAAAAACTTGCCATCGTAAATGCTCTTAAGGAAAACGGAGAGATCGTGGCTATGACCGGCGACGGGGTGAATGACGCCCCGGCCTTAAAATCCGCCCACATCGGCATCGCGATGGGGGAGAGAGGAACGGATGTCGCGCGCGAGGCCTCGGATATTGTTCTGTTAAATGATGATTTTTCATCCATCGTCCAGGCGGTGAGGATGGGCAGAAGAATATTTGATAATTTAAAGAAAGCGATGTCTTACATTTTTTCCGTTCACGTGCCGATCGCCGGCATGGCGCTTCTGCCGATACTTTTTAAAATGCCCCTGGTTCTTCTGCCCGCGCATATCGCGTTTTTGGAATTGATAATTGATCCGGCGTGTTCAACGGTTTTTGAGGCTGAGCCGGAAGAAAAAAATATCATGAATAAACCGCCGCGCGATTTAAAAAAGCCCTTATTTGATAAGGAGTCGTTGATCTTAAGCCTCACACAGGGATTGAGCGTGCTGGCCGTTGTATTTGTTGTTTTCCTGCTTGCCCTTTTTTACGGGAAATCAGAGATCGATGCCCGCACCTTGACCTTTACCACTCTGGTGATTGCGAATATATTATTAATCATTTCGAATCTATCATTAAACCAGTTGATGATAAAAAAGCTCTTTTCAAATAATATTGCGTTGAGGTTGGTTATAATCGGGGCGATCTTATCGCTGGCGCTTGTGTTATATGTCCCGGTTTTAAGGTCGCTTTTTCACTTTTCCGTTCTGCACTTTGATGATCTTCTGATCGCATCTTTTGCCGGCATAATAAGCGTTTTTTGGTCCGAAATCGTTAAATTGATCCGCAAGTTCTAATCCTCTAAATCCGATATATATAGTAGAATGGCACAGCAAGTTATAGCCCCTATAATACCAAATATTGGCATGCAGGAGAGCGCGGTTGCCGGCTCTTCAGCGGTCATTTTTACCTCCACGGACAGGAAAATAATCAAGGAAAGAACAGGGGAGGTTGACCAGGCCCGATCTTTCAAGGAACTTTTCTCGGAAAAATCATTAGCTCCTAAGGTAGAAAATGAGGAGTCAACAATTAAACCCGAAATCGACGTAGCCGAGCTTGAGTACCGTCAGAGAGAACACCGCAAAATGCTCAAAAATTCGCCTCTGGCGGCACCCCGTGATAAAACGGAGCTAACGGAAGAAAAGTCCGCCGCTCCGGAAATTGTGCCTCCGAACATGGTTAGCCGGATTATTTCACCCCTCAAAGAATCGGTTGAAAAATCTGATATTAAAAAGCAAACAAAAGAGATCGCGAAAGACATTAACTTGAACGCGGATGATATTATCGAAAAATTCGCCCTTGATGATGAAGACCTTCATCAGCTTGTCTTCAAGATCAAAGAACTGCATCTGGCCCGGCTTTTAACCAACAGCCGGAAGGAATTCGAAAAACTTTCAAAGATCATAAAAGATGAAACGCTAGGTGCGGCAAGGCCTGAAGCCAGGGATTGGATCAATTCCCGGCTTGATAAGCTTAAATCGGAATCCGCAGGGTATAAGCTTAAACTATTAAATTCTCTGAAATCCATGGGGCTTAATTCAGATCAGGGAAAAAATATAAGCTGGCTTACGAAAATAGCAAACAAAAAATAAATCTATTCTATAATTAAACTTACAAGGGTCCAGATACCGAATATAATAAAGACAGCCGCTCCGATCCACTTTATATGCTCGTCAGTCAAATACCTTTTGATCCATGAACCAAAAAGCACCGCAACCGCGTTTACGCCAATCATTCCTAAAGTAGCGCCAAACCATACCTGAAAGGGCTTTCCGTATTCTGCGGTTAAGGCAAAAGTTGCCAGCTGTGTTTTATCACCCAGTTCAGCAAGGAAAAAAGCAGAAAATACGATCCAGAATGGATTTCTCCCAGCCTTAGCATTATCCTCTACCTTTTCCTTTCCAAAAATCGTCCATACGCCAAAAAAGATAAAAATAATGCCGATAAAAAGCTGAAGATAATATTCGGGGATTATGCGGTTTATCGCCCCGCCCAAAAGAACTGCAAGCGCCATTAAAATAGAAGTTGCAAGGGAGACCGCTCCTAAAACTTTAATAACGGGATATTTAGTAGCAAATCCGAGAGCGAGCAATTGGGTCTTATCTCCCAGCTCGGCCATGGTGATCATAAAAAATGAAATCATGAAAGGCCAGATATTCATTTGTTATATTTTACATCAATTTACTCGAAATTTCTTAAATGACCGTATGTTCACCTCCCTCTCCCCCGACCGCTCCCACCTCCCCGTGCTCGCCAAGGATTATTGAGGGCTCGCAAACCCCCGACCACCGCCCTTAATACTGTATTTACGAACTCGCCATAACATTATATATTCTAAAATCAGCGCCAGCGGGTTTTGGCGCCGGATAAGCATAAGACTGCAATTACTATAAGATCGGCGCCAAAAGGGAGGGGAAGGTGGTTACGGGCCGACGTACGTCGGCTTTCTCGAAGCCGAAGGCAAAGAGAAAGGGGGTGGAGGCGGCCATGGGGATGATGCGGGGTGCTTCGCTGGCGGGGTTCTTAGGGGCTTGCCCCTAAGCGCTTTTTTCATCCTCTTTTTTTGCGTAAAAAAAGAGGAGAATATTAATTGTTATTATTGTTGTCTATAAGATTAAGTTTACATAATAATCATTATAAGAAACATACAATATTTATTTTGTAAATTAATTTTATATACATTAGTTTACGCTGACGTAACTTTTGCTATAGGGATGGCATTTACTTGCTTACCATCCAATATCAATGATAATATAACGAAATGAAAATCGTTATCCTTGGCCAGCCGCAGGCGGGGCAGCAGCAATTATTCAGCCTTCTGACCGGCATATCACTTGAAAACATCATGCAAAAGCCTCTTGAGGCACAGCAGGGGATATCGGAAGTCCGCGATCCCAGGTTGACTAAGCTTATAGAGACGTACAAGCCCAAAAAGTTTGCTTACGCGCGGATCGAATATTCGCTTCTACCTGACTTTAACCTTACCGGTCCTTCAAAAGACATTATCTTTTCTCAATTAAAAAACTCAGACGAGATATGCTGGGTGGCTCGTTCAGATACGGCTAAATCAGATGTTGCGAATTTTATCTCCGAATTGATCATCGCGGATACCATGCTGGTTGAAAAACGGCTCGATACGATCGCCAAAGACCAGAGAAAAAAATATTCCGATGTCCGGGAAAAAGAAAAAGAGCTGATGGAACTTTGCAAAAAGCAACTAGAGTTAGAAAAACCGCTTAAAGATTATTCCTTCAATGATGAACAAAAAAAGACCATAAAAACTTACCAATTCTATACCATGAAGCCGCTTTTTATCGTGATCAATGTTCCTGAATCGCAAATCAAAGAAAATATAATTTTAAATTATCCCTCAATTCAGGTAAGCGCGGAGCTGGAGGAGGAGATCAGCCGGCTTGCGGAAACGGAAAGAGCGGAATTCATGAAAGAGCTGGGCATTGACGAGTCCGCTTTATCAAAAATGACGCGTATGGCTTATAACGGATTAGGATTGATATCTTTCTTTACGGTGGGGGAGGATGAGGTGAAGGCGTGGCCTGTTCCAAAAGGCGCGACAGCGCCCGAAGCCGGCTCGGTTATCCATTCTGATATTGAAAAAGGTTTTGTTCGTGCCGAGATGATGAAATATGATGACCTTATCACCGCCGGCTCCGAAGCAAAGCTTAAAGAACTGGGAAAATTCTACCTCAAAGGAAGGGATTATATCGTTGAGGATGGGGATATTTTAAGTTTTAGGTTTAATGTATAATATGGCAGGTTTATTAAAACCATGATAGGAAAGGAGTTAAAATAAAATGCATATTCCTGATGGTTTTCTTGATCCAAAAGTTTCTGGCAGCATGATGGGGGCGGCGGCTGTTGTTCTCGCGTATTCCTTCGCGAAAGTTAGAGCGGCTGTTACGGCGCATGTTCCGCAGGAGGCATTCGCGGCGGCGGGCAGGGTGGCCGGCAACATTGTTGGCAGGGGCAGGCGAGTCCTTACAAAATTCGGTGAGCAAAAGATATATCTTATGGGCATGGTTGCCTCTCTTATTTTTGCCGCGCAGATGTTCAACTTTCCTATTAATCAGGGGACTTCGGGTCATCTTTTAGGCGGGGTACTGGCAGCGGTTTTGCTTGGTCCTTTTGCCGGGACATTAGTCATTGCGGCAGTTTTAGGCATCCAGTCGCTTTTCTTTGCAGACGGGGGATTTCTAGCTCTGGGGGCGAATATAATAAATATGGCTTTTTTCGGGGCGCTCGTTTCGTATTATATTTATTATCTATTGAAAAAAATCCTGCCGGAATGGGCAAGCGTAGGAATTGCCGCTTGGTTTTCCGTCGTTATGGCGGCATTTGCCTGCTCGCTTGAGATCGGTTTTTCAGGAACGATCAGTTATGGTCTCGTAGTTCCCTCCATGTTTAAGGTTCACGCGATAATCGGGATTGCCGAGGCGCTTATAACTTTAGCCATGATTAATGTCTTCAGGAAAACGGTGCCGGCCATACGGCTCGCACGAGCGGTCAATTCGGAGGAAGAAATAAAATGAAAAGAATTGTTTTTTTGGCAATTCTAATCGCTGTTCTGGCGGCTTTCTTTGCTTCTTCGAATCCTGATGGACTGGAGAAATCACTCGGCCTAATAAGTAAGGATACCGCGACGTCGCCCATTTCCTCCACGATTTTGGGAACATCGGGAGTGCTTTTGACTTTTGGCCTTTTCTGGGCTACTGCTAAGGTCCTGAGAAAGAGATAACTGCCCTCACCCATGTATTTCTATTAGTAAGCTCAATGCTTTTCTCCCTCTCCCAGAGGGAGAGGGCCTGCCTGCCGGCAGGCAGGGGTGGATGGTTAACGCATTTTGTCCAGTCCCTCTCCCTTTGGGAGAGGGCGAATAGAAACTAGTATCGATTTAGATAAACCTGGGTGAGGGCTGTATGAATTGGGTGAGGGCATTTGGCTTCTATAAAGAAGTGTAATATAATAAAAGCATGAAAATTGCTCTTGCGCAAATAAACAGCACGGTCGGGGATCTTTCAGGTAATTCTAAGAAGATCATCGATAATATCAATAGAGCCAAAAAGGAAAAAGCTGACCTTGTTATTTTCCCTGAACTTGCAGTTACCGGATATCCGCCTGAGGATCTTCTCTTAAAACCCCAATTTGTAGCAGAAAATATTTCCTGTTTAAAAGATATTTTAAAACAAACAAAAGATATCGCGGCCTATATCGGCTTCGTGGATTCCAAACAAAAGAAGTTATTTAATGCCGGGGCATTTATTGTAAATGGAAAAATTAAAGAAATTTATCATAAAATGCATCTTCCAAACTACGGCGTTTTTGATGAAAAAAGATATTTCACCGAAGGCAGTAAAAGTTCAGTCATTAAATATGCCGGAATGAAGATCGGTTTGGGAATATGTGAGGATATCTGGGTTAAAGGCGGTCCTTATATTGAAGAAGCCAAAGCCGGCGCCAAACTTATTTTAAACATCAACGCTTCGCCTTATCATGTGGGAAAAATTAAAACCAGACAATCGATGTTGAGCAAGCGGGCTAAAAATACTAAGGCCCATGTTGTTTACGTTAATCTTGTCGGCGGGCAGGATGAGCTGGTCTTCGACGGAGGCAGCATGGTTTTTGATCCAAAAGGAAAAATAATCGCTTCCGCCAGCCAGTATCAGGAAGAGCTTGTAATTTTTGATCTTGCCGAAGAAGGAGGAATCGACCCTTGGCTTGATGAGACGGCTGAAATTTATAAAGCTCTGGTTCTGGGGACCAAAGATTATGTTGAGAAAAACGGTTTTTCTGAAGTTGTGATCGGCGTATCCGGAGGCATTGATTCCGCTCTGACTTTAGCAATTGCCGCTGACGCACTTGGAGAATCCCGTGTCCACGCGGTTTTTATGCCGTCAGAAATAACATCGGAACAAAGTTTTAATGACGCGAAAAAAGTTGCGGATAACCTTGGCATGGAATTGAAGGTCATCCCGATAAAAGGCATATTTTCATCTTATAATTCAGAACTAACCGCAAGTTTTAAAGGAAGAAGCATGGATGTAACAGAGGAAAACATTCAAGCCCGCATCAGGGGAAATCTCCTGATGGCGCTTTCCAATAAATTCGGCTGGCTTGTTTTAACCACGGGCAACAAGTCAGAGATGTCTACCGGTTATTGCACGCTGTACGGCGATATGGCCGGCGGTTTTTCCGTCTTAAAAGATGTTCCCAAAACACTGGTTTATAAACTGGTTGAGTGGAGGAACAAAAAAGGGCAGGTGATCCCGGAGTCGATCATAAAGCGCCCGCCAACGGCGGAGTTGCGGCCGAATCAAAAAGACCAGGATACTCTGCCGCCTTATGAGATTTTGGATCCGATAATGCAGGCATATGTTGAAGATAATATGAGTTTAAAGCAGATTGTAGAGAGCGGTTTTGATGAAGATATAGCGAAAAAAGTGATTTTAATGATCGATCATTCCGAATACAAGCGCCGCCAGGCGCCGCCCGGCCCCCGTATCTCCCGCCGCGCTTTCGGCAAGGACTGGCGAGTTCCCATCACAAATAAATTCCACGGTTGATTTATTTTGGATTCTATTCTAGAATTCAATCATGATGCTTGAATATTTTTACCAGTTTTTAAGAGTTCTGATCGCAATGTTTATTATTACGGATTCGGTGGGCAATCTTCCTTTTTTTATCGGGCTGACGGAGGGCGAATCCCCGGAAGAAAGAAAAAAGGTATTTAATGCCGCCATCCTGACCGGGATCGTACTTTTAGCGGTTTTCGTTTTTGCCGGCTCCCTGATATTTGAATTGTTCTCCCTGACAATGAACGACATGAAGATCGCGGGAGGCATTCTCCTTCTGCTGATCGCGATCGAAATCATGATCCGCGGCAAGATCGATGTGGGGCGAAAGGAGGAAGTCGGGGTTGTTCCTTTGGGCTGTCCACTGCTTGTCGGTCCCGGCGCCATCACTTCAGCTTTGGTCATGATCCATATTTATAACTTCTGGGCAGTAGTATTGGGGATAATTGCCAATTTTCTTCTTGTTTGGCTGGTGCTTCACTTCGCGGAATCAATTTATAAAATTTTAGGCAGAAATGGAGCTTTAATCATCACCAAAATCGCGGCCATCATAATCGCCGCGATCTCCATTCAATTCATCCGTCAGGGAATTCAATCAGTTTTCTTTTTGAGGTAATTTTTCCAAACCCTCACCTGTGTGTGTCATTACCGCCCTCACCCATGTGAAAGATTAGAGTGTAACTGGTTGGAAATCCCCCTCTCCCAGAGGGAGAGGGACTGGACGATAGAGTTTAGGTAATTTATGAAAGAGATAAAGAAGATATTTGCAAGGCAATTAAGAAAAGAGCAGACAAAAGCTGAAAAGATTGTCTGGGAACTAATTCGGGACAGAAAGTTTAACAATTTAAAATTTAGGAGACAACACGTTATTGAAGGATTTGTATTGGATTTTTATTGTCATGAATTAAGGATAGGAATAGAGATTGACGGAGGAATTCACAATAAGAGGAAAGATTACGATAGAATAAGGCAGGAGATTGTTGAATCAGAAGGAATAACTATAATACGCGTAACAAACAGAGAGATTGCCGAAAATAAAAGAGTGATATTGGAAAGAATAAAAAAATCCTTTCTTAATCAATCACCCCCTCTCCCTCTGGGAGAGGGCGAATGGATGGAGCTAACTTGTTTAGATAGATGTGGGTGAGGGCTGTGACAAGTTTATCCCTTCCAAATATTCTGATAATATTCCATTACCATCCGGTGGGTGCTAAAATATCCGCTGGCTGCGATGCAGTTGATCATTATATCAATCCATTCTGATTCCTCAATTTTTACATTTCCCCTGGCGGTCGAATAATAAATGGACATCATTTCTTCTAAATTTTTATATAGTTCATTTGAGTCTTCGGAAAGTTTAAGATCCGCTTCACTGCCTATTTCTCCTTTAGCTGGCACGTAGCCGAATATCCTGCCAATTTTTTTATCGGCGGCTTCCACCATCCAGCCGTCAAGGGTGCTTAACTGAAGCACTCCATTTATGATTGCCTTCATGCCGCTGGTGCCGGAGGCCTCAAAGGGAGGAAGGGGGTTGTTTAACCAGACATCGACGCTGCTGGTTAAAAGTTTCGCGAAATAAGTATCATAATTTTCAAGGAAACAGACGCGCAGGACCTTCCTTTCGCCCCCGAGCAGGGCAATCCGCTCAAGCATAGCATCCATGTGCATAGAAGCCGAGACATCAGCCGGGTGAGCTTTACCGGCGATTACAATTTGAAGCGGACCAAACCTTCTGGCTATGTCAAGGAGGCGGTTTATGTCTTGTAAAAGCATGGTTGGTCTCTTATAAGTAGCGATTCTCCTTGCCCAACTTATAGTGAATGTTGATTCATCAAAATACCAGAATTTAAGAAAATCAGCCAGCATTTTTTTGTTTTCAAGGTGCGCTTCCCAAAGACCTTTTCTAAAATCAGCATCGGATTTCAGGTTTAACACGTTTTTGAGCAGTGTCGGATCTGATTCGAAATCCCCGATCCGATCCTTATATTTTACAAGCAGATTTTGAATAG